>Ga0163152_10000113_pt1 | contig 130048 bp, 115 predicted proteins | sample OliLakLV19MP8IB2_FD_148635 | JGI IMG/M metagenome (GOLD analysis project Ga0163152, IMG submission 148635) | Freshwater microbial mat bacterial communities from Lake Vanda, McMurdo Dry Valleys, Antarctica - Oligotrophic Lake LV.19.MP8.IB-2 | ecosystem: Environmental > Aquatic > Freshwater >...
CTTTTCAACCTTATCAAGAATGCGATTGAGGCCTCTGATATCGATAAGGAAAACTGCTGGGTCCATGTGGATGTCAATACTACTGGCCCCGATCATTATGAAATCAAGGTCGAAGACAACGGGATCGGAATGAAAGCGGAGGTGAAGGCGAAACTTTTCGAAGCTTTCTTCTCGACGAAGGGCAGAGGAGGAACGGGGCTCGGACTTCTGATTCTGGAGAGGACGATCAAGCATCACCGCGGAGAAATCCACGTCGAGAGCGAGCTGGGAAAAGGTTCCCGTTTTGTCCTGCGTCTGCCCAAAAAATTAAATCTGCATTCTCACTAGACGGCCTGCTTTTTTATTCTAATGAATCTTCAAAGTCAGAATGGTTGTGTCGTCGTGCTGGGGCGCGCCTACCGTGAACGTCCTAAGCTCTTCCATGAGATTTTCCGCATAATCCGCTGCTGACAGCCGTCTTGTTTCGAAAAACTGCCGCAGTCTCTCGCTGCCGTATTCCTTGCCTTTATTGTCTCTCGCCTCGATCACGCCGTCGGTGTAGAGCATGAAGGCCGTGTCAGGAGCGACTTCAATCGTCGTTTCAAGATACTGTACGCCCTGCATGAGACCGAGCGGCATCCCTCCCGAATCCGCGAGATAAGAGGGCATGGAGTGAACGCCGTTTCTCGAGAGGATGGGATAGTGGCCGGCGGAACTGTAATGAAGCAGCCCTTTTTTGTGATCGAGAATCAGATAGAGAAAAGTAACGAACATGCCCATGCTCGGATTTTCGGCAAGAGACGTGTTGAGACGGTTTAAAAGTTCCGAAGGGGACTGGCATTTGATCGCAAGAAACCGGTACTCTGAAATGGCGCGAACCATGTAAAGCGCCGCGGGAACCCCTTTTCCCGAAACGTCGCCGATGACGATCCCGGTCCGAGTGTCGTCGAGCCGGATGACATCGTAGAAATCGCCGCCCACGTCAAGTGCCGGAATGTTCCGCGCCGCGATATCAAAAGGATAGGAATGGCGGCTGAGATCCGGCATGAAATTCTGCTGGATCTGGTGCGCAATCCGAAGTTCCTGCTTCGCTTTTTCCTGTTTGACCATGGCCGCGTGCATACGCGCATTCTCCACCGAGAGAGTTGCCTGGTCGGCGAAGGTTTCGAAAAGTTCCAGGTCCGCCTGTGAAAAAGTCTGGCGGCCGACGGGATTGAGTGCCTGCAGCACCCCGATGATTTTGCCGCGGCTCTTCATGGGCACGCAGATAATGGCTTTGGAAGAGAATCCGGTGGCGTTATCGACCCTGCGCGCGAATCGGGTGTCGGCCTGAGTGTCGTTGACCATAAGGGGTTCGCCCTTTTCAGCGACAAAGCCCGCTATCCCTTCGCCGATTTTTAAGCGGAATTTTTCGATCAGGTCTTTTCCCTTTTCCCCGAGAGCGACTTTAAAGACGAGTTCTTTCGTAGCATCGTCGACGAGCATGAGCGATGCGGCTTCTGCCTGCATGACTTCGGAGGCTGTCTGCATAATGATGCCGAGGAGCTCGTTCAGATCGAGCGTGGAATTGATCTTGGCGTTCACGGCGAGGACCTTGCGTAGATTTTTCTCCCGGTCCGACGCCTGTACCCGCTCTGAAAGGTTTTCGCTTTGTTCCATGGGTGTCATAGCCATATCCGGAAGAGCAGGCCGACAAAGGCGGCGTAAATAAAACTCATGATGAAATCAGGCATGCTCCGAAGTTTTTTAGAAGGTAAACGAAGTATGGATATGAGGAGCGTTGCCCCCAGTAACGCGGGATGGACCGTGAAGAGAAAGAGCCCGGTAATAGTCGTCCTTTCCACGATGGCGTGGCTCATTTCAAAGTTTGTTATGAAATGGTCGGGTCGTCCCGGAAAAAAATTGCTTCGGAAGGCGTGCAGCAGGTAACTGCCCGCAAAGGTCGTAAGGACAAAGGCGATAGCCAGAAGCGCCCAGAAGCTGTGAGCGTAGAAAAGATCCCAGGGCTGGCCGTCAAAAGTGCGCACTTCCCGGCTGGCCGGAAAAAACAGGATCGTGGCGACGACGAGACCGTGCAGGAGCTGGTCTGCGACAAAAAGAAAAAATCGGTGCTGGGGAAATTTGAGCTGGAGGCGATATTTGAGATTGTCCTGCATGTAATGGACCGCCACGACGCCGCAGATAAAAAACCACATGAAGGACATATCGAGGTAGGGAAGAGTAACGACGATCATAAGGAGCGCGTGAATCATCACGTGGAAGAAATGGCCCAGCTGACTGCGGATCTTCAACTGATAGAGCTCTTCAAACTGGAGAACGAAATCTCCGAGGAGATGCGCAAAGTAAAGTTTCAGGAAGAGAAACATCGAGTAGGCCCTTTTGCCGTGCCTGAGGGTGTTTTTTTCCCGCAGCAGCTTAATAAATGTTTGGCATGTTCATTTATAATAACGCACCTTATCGCTTCTTTTTCAAGCGGCCCGGTCCCGCTAACTGGCTATCTGTTGAAGGCATGTTAAGCTTTGGTTTGAAGACAAAGTAACAACCCGCACTTTTTAAGCAGGCTGAAATAACTCGATAACTTTACTGAGCGCACCATGCCCATCGAAAAAGTAAAGAAAGAGTTTTATCCCAACGGCACCAAACGCCGAACCGTCACCTACCAGGATGAAATCCAGCAGGGCCCCGTTACGGAATACTACGAAACCGGCGCCGTTAAAAAAAAGCTGGAATATATCGAAGGCCGCCCCGAAGGCATTGCCATGGAATACTACGACACGGGCGAGCTATGGGTTGAGGAGGTCTACCGGGACGGCAAACTCAATGGCCTTGTGAAATCTTTCTACAAAACGGGGGCCATCCAGTCGGAATTATCCTACACGGACGGAAAGCTGAGCGGCTTTTGCAAGGTCTATTACGGCAGCAATATCATGAAAAAAGTGGCTAAGTTCGAAAACGGGAAACAGGTTGGAGAGGCCAAGATCTTCGAAGAAGACGGGACCTTGAAACGCAAAGGGGATTTCTTCGACGAGAACGACAGCCGCGACGAAATCGTCTATGAAAAAGGCAGCAAAGTTGAAAAAGTCAGCGGTTCGAAGATGGTTGTCCAGTTTATCGCGCTTATGGTCCTGGTCGGGATCATCGCCTACGTCTTCAGCGAAGATTCACCCTTTTTCAAAGAAAAGGACAAAGGGCAGATTCAGAGCGAGCTGCGGAAGGTTTCCGGCAAAGGGGATGATATGAATTGGATGCTGGCGCCGGTCAATGCCCCGGACGGCGTTACGAACACCTATTATCCTTCGGGGAAGGTCTTCGCTGAATGGAGTTTTCAAGGCGGCAGACAGAACGGCATCACGAAGATGTATCACGAAAACGGAAAAATAAAATCAGAGATCGGTTATAAAAACGGGCGTCTGGACGGAAAAAGTGTCATTTATATGGATTCCGGCCGGACCCTGTCCAGTAATGTCTACAAGGACAATTATCTGGTGAAAGAAAATGGCGCGGGCGGTCTGCAGGGGCAGCGCCGGGGAAAGAGAATTATGGTGCCGCAGCAAAATGGTGACTTCGATGATTCTATTTTCGGAGATCCCGAGAGCGACGAAGAGCAAAAACAAGAACAAGAGCAAGAACAAGAGCAAGTCCTCGAGGCGGGAATCGAAGGGACGGCCTAACGGTCCCCCTCCCCCCCCGAGATGATCGGGACAACCAAGCGCTTTTCTCTTGGTTTCCCGGCTTGTGTTCCCCTAACCAGCCCTTCTCCGCGATAGCTTGTCTTTCATCCCCGATTTTCCGGCTGTACAGTTTTCCCTATTTCCGTCGATTCATCTCCACGACCGGCTCTATTCCATTCTATGCTGTTTACCCAATAGGTTGACGCAAACCCGCCGGTCGATCTTATTTGCGAAGACAGGAAAAAGTCTTTCTGATAAATTAGCAGCTTGCGATTAAGATCGCGGAGGAATTGTGAAGAAGGTTAAATATATCTGCAGTCACTGCGGCCGGCGTTTCGAAGCCGAGGAACGGGAAATCGTCGAATGTCCTGGTTGCTTTTGGTCGACGTCCGTCGGAAAAGATGATGGGTCTGTTAAAACCGCTTCCGCACCGGCTCCGCAAGCAGCCCGGGGGAATCAAGCGGGTGCGAAATTCGCTCCCATCAATATTTCGTTTCCTTCTCTTCCGCTCAAACCCCTTGCAGTCCTTTTACTTATTGCGTCACTTGCAGCCGCACTTTATTTTTTTAACCTGCCCGCCCGCCTGGCCGGTCTCTTGCCTAAAAAAAGCATTTCAGTCCGCGGGCCCGTTGAAACATCTCCGGCTCAACCCGGCGTCGCGGAAAGCGCGGCTCCGCCCGCGGCACCGTCTCAAGGTTTTTCTCAGGAAGACACCGCCGTTCTGGAGCGCGATATCTCAGCTCAGATTACAGGGGAGTTGTCTCCCCCGGAAAAAACTTCTCTAGAGAGGGAAGCTTCCCTTACGACAGGCCTTGTCGAACGTTTGCCGGCGGCTGCCTGGACGCGGCAGACCTACGAATCAATGATCACGGAGCAGGAAAAAAACTTCAAAATTTCTCTGCCGCGTAGTTATCGAAAAAAACTCATCGAACTTTTTGAGGCAGAATATTTGCCTGCCGCTCAGGCTTTTGAGCAAAGCCGGCTGCTTGAAGCGCGTGACGGCTGGGTGCGTTCGCTGGCTTTTCCGCTTTACAGCGAGGACCTGAGAAAACACCGCGGCGTTGCGCTTACCATGCTCAGGCCTTTTATCAACGACACATTGTCCAAAGTGGGAGTTCTTAATAATCTATTGCGGGAAAAAGCTTTGCGCGGGATGGAAGAGGGATTAAACCAGAGGTATGCGCAGTTCCGTCAGAATCTTCTTGAACAGAAATGGGACATAGCGATAGATCTCGGCAAAGCTCTCGAAGCAGAACTCGTCTCCTATGAGCAGAAAGCGTTTTCGGCCGACGGCCCGCCGCCTTACCCTGCGGAAATCGCGAAGGTAGATCAGGATATCGGATTCACGCTGAGCGAGCTGCTCAAGGCCCCTGATCCCACGGTCGCAGATGTGGGTGGAATGCTTCAGGACGTCAGAATAAAGAATCAGATCGCGGACGCGCGCGCGAGCGGCGGCATGGATGGGCAGATCAGTCTCTATAAAAGTGCGCTTGATTTGATCAAGACGGGCAATCAGTCTCAGGCCGCGGAAGAATTGCGAAAGATTCAATCTCCGCCCGCTCTCGTGCAGGATTCGCGGGAGAAGCTGCAAGTACTCGGGAAGACTCAAGCAAACGCTTGATTCGGGTTCTAAATCGGGTTAAGCTTCTCGTGTTTGTCACACTTTTTTGAATCAAATGCAAAAGCCAAACATCCAAATACGCGGCATTTTTTTTCAGAAGTTAAACGCGTCGCCCAGAAGAAGGTTTTACAGAGATTTTCTGGACGATCTGGCCCCTGTCATGCCGACCGGCGGTACCCTTCTGGGTCTTTTTGCGAGCATTCCGATCGTAGAAAAAGTTGCAAAGGCGGCGAAGCGGTGCCATCTGGGTTCGAGGAACAGCGATAAAGCAGCGTCTTTCGCGGACCTGTTTCAAAGCGAAGCGAAAATCGCTCTCGTTCTCATAGACTGGGATTCCTGTGAAGTCGAAGGATATAAGCTGCTGGAGATGATTCGAGGCGTGGAAAGACTGAAAAAAACGCTTGTGCTGGGATTCGTTTCCCAGAAGAAGTCAGGGTTGATAGGCGAGGCTCGGAGGGCGGGCTGCGACAGGGTCCTCACAAAGACGGAATTTTTGAGCGAACTTGAATCTATTATCGCAAGGTGTTCGTTATGATGTTTCATTATGGAACGGACTTGCCCGAAAAAACACCGGCCATTCTCGATCATGAGTCTCCGGATCTGACTTCTCACGAGATCAGGATTCTTAAGGAGCAGATTGTGAAAAATGGCCGGCTCATAACCGGATATCTGACTCGGCTCGATCTGCTTGTAAATAAGGAGCGCTATCCCCAGGGGGTAGACTTCGTAATGAAAATCCGCCACAAACTTGACCTTCTTATGGATGAAAACGACACGTTCAGGCAAGTACTTTGGAAACATTTTCAGCAGCAGGAGCTGAAAAAAATCGGGAAAGCTGCGCTAGACTCGGACTGATTTCGGCGGAATGTGTGATGGGCAGCACTCATCGTAAAAGCTCACATTTCTGAGACCGCTCCCCAGGTTCATGAAACGCTTATCGTTATGTCTAAAATACTACAATGATAACTGCCAGGGATAAGCGCATATGAGTTTTCACGTTACCACGATTATTCTCGGCGGAGGGCAGGGGAAAAGATTGTTCCCTTTGACCGGATACCGATCGAAACCCGCAGTTCCGATCGGTGCTAAATACCGCCTCGTCGATATCCCCATATCGAATTGCATCAATTCGGGCCTGCGCCGGATTTTTGTCCTCACCCAGTTTAATTCTGTTTCCCTTCACCGCCACATTCATCGCACCTATCCGTACGAGCCGTTTAATCAAACCAGTATCGAATTGCTTGCCGCCGAGCAGACCATGGCGAGCATGGACTGGTTTCAGGGTACCGCAGACGCCGTGCGCAAGCATCTTCCGCACTATCGTCTCGAGCAGACGGACCTTGTTTTGATTCTCTCGGGTGACCATCTCTACAGGATGGATTACACGGAGATCATGGATTTTCATATGTCGAAGAAGGCCGACGTCACGGTTTCTACCGTTCCCGTGGGACGCAGGGACGTCAGCGATTTCGGGATCATGCAGATCCGCACGAACGGAAAGATAACGAGTTTTCTCGAAAAGCCGACGGAAGAGGAAAAGATCCGTCAGTTCGTCACGCCGCCAAACATCCGTGAAAGCTTTGGTCTCAAAAAGGGAGCCAAGGACGTTTTTCTGGCTTCCATGGGAGTCTATGTATTCAAACCTTCCGTCCTCCGCGAACTTCTGGGCGGAAACGAGACGGATTTCGGCAAGGAAATTATCCCCAAGGCGATCCACGATTACAATGTTTACGGCTATATTTTTAACGATTACTGGAGAGACATCGGAACCATCAAATCTTTTTTCGCGGCAAGCCTCGAATTAACGGGCAATAAGCCCCAGTTTGATTTCATGTCGGAGAAAGGGCGGATCTTCACAAGGGCGCGCTTTCTTCCGCCTAATCATATCTTTTCAACACAGCTTGACCGGGTAATGCTTGGGGAAGGGTGTTGGCTGGATGGCGTCAATCTGGAAGAATCCGTCATCGGCGTGCGTTCGGTCATTGCGCAGGGCAGTCTGCTCCGGCGCACGATCCTCATGGGCAATGATTTTTACGAACACGAACTTCCCAAAAAGCGCATCAAGCTAGGAATCGGACGAAATTGCCGCATCCAAAACTGCATCATCGATAAAAATGTCCGGATAGGTAACAATGTCTCCATCACCAATAGCCGCGGTCTCAAAGAGCAGGACGGGAAGAATTATTACATCCGCGAAGGGATCGTTATTATTCCCAAAGGCGTGATGATCGAAGACGGCACGCGGATCTAGCAGCATGTCACTTCAAACGTTCACCCGCCTTATTTTTGCGGTACTCTTGTTTGCCGGGTTTCTTCTTCCCTGCCGGCCAGGCCTGGCGGAGCAACAAGGTAAAAATTCCGTTCGCGCTCACCGCGTCGGCAAAGCGTCTTCATCGCCTGACATGAATGAACTCTCATCCCGCTTTGCCTTCCTTTCGGACCGGCTTGCTCATATTCCCGAACTTCCCAAAATTGAACGGTTGGATGAGATGGCAGAGCCCCCCAGGATGCAAGAGGGAGTGATTTCTTTCGGCGTGAATGAAAAGAGAAAGGCCGTAGATTAAGCGCGGCAGGTCAGTGATTCGCCCGGTCGAGGGTAAAAACCGCTCCGAGGGCAAAGAGGATATTCGAGAGCCAAGCCCCCAAAAAAGGGATGATCTTTCCGGCTTTTCCAAGCGCCAGTCCTATCGCCGTCGTGACGTGATAGGCGAAGACCAGAATGACGCAGAGGAGGATGCTCCCGGCGATTGCTTTGCGGTTTCGCGTCGGAGCGAGAATGGGAACGGCAATGAGGATCATGACCAGTCCCTGCCACGGAGCCGCGAGCCTCTGATGCAGGTCCACGGTCTCCTCCAAGGGGTTGATTCCGTTCTCTCTAAGCTGTTTGATCGTGCTCTTCAGCTTTCTATAGGGAAGGTAAGAGCTGTCGCTAGAAAGATTAACCAGTTCTTCCGGCGAGACCTTGATATCCGCATATGTTTTTTCAGGCACCGTGCGCGGTTCGCCGAGAATGCGTCCTTGAGAATCGATCAAATACTCCATCACACCTGCGAATTTCCAGCTTTTGCCGTCCCAGGTACCGCTTTCGGCGATCATCTTCTGACGCGAGTATTTGCCTCGTCCCTTATCCAGCCAGAGGGCGATCACGTCTTCGACACGGTTCTGGCCAGGCAGAAATTTGCGGAAGTAGTAAAGTCTGTCCCCATCGGCGAGATAAGTCACGTTTTCAATAACCTGGTTCTCGTTCCGTTCCTTCCTGTTTTCGATATAGATTTCCTTAAGGTCGTTGGCAATGCGGTAAGTGATGGGGACGACGCGGTCGTTCACGAGAAATACGGCAACGCCTATAAGAAAACCGATGAAAATAACGGGTCTGATAATGGATGATATCTTGAGGCCGGCTGCCTTCATCGCGATCGTTTCATTATGAAGGCCAAAGTTGACGAGAAGAAACATGGTGCCGAGCCAGGCAGCCCAGGCGATAGTCTCACGAAAAGCGTAGGGAACGAGTGAGAGATAATATTTCAGCACAATCAAGGCTGAGGTCTTATTCTCGAGGATCTCGTCCAGGTTATCAAAGAGATCGGCAATGAGGACTAGAAAGATCAATGTTACGGCACAACAGATAACGGGCGTTAACAGTTCTCTGGTCAGATAGCGGTCTAAAACCTTCAAGTAAAGCTCCTTCGTGCTGTCTCAGGTATCCGGCTGGCAAATGCAATAGAAGAAAGTCAATCCTGACTGATTTGTGTCCGGGCCAAAGTGAATAAATCCACCTGGCAGGCGCCATTTTTTTTCAGGATACGGGCAGCTTCGTCAGCCGTAGAACCCGTGGTGAAGACATCGTCAACCAGCAGGATCCGCATTTCGCTTACCTGTCGAAAAGTTCTTATCTTAAAGGCTCCATACAAATTAGCAAGTCTTTCTTCTTTTCCGAGAAGGCTCTGCGATTCGACTCCGGATTTCTTCCATAATATGTTTTTGCGGACAGGCATCCCCAGAGAAAGGGCGAGTTCCCCGGCGATTAATTCCGCAGGATTGAACTGTCTGTTAATTTTTGTTTTCAGGCTGATCGGAATCGGGATCGTTGCGTCATAGCGGTATTTTCTCAGGATGCTGACCGCTTCAGGGAAAAAGGGCTTAAAGATGCCCAACAGGGAACTTTTTCCGCGGAATTTGACTTCGTGGATGGCTTGCTGAACACCCCCGCGATAGGGAAAAATACTCCAGGCCTGGTCCAGATATTCAAGGGTATGAGAAATAGGATAATCAGAAGGGGGGAGGGATTCTGCTTTGAGCGACAGGCCGCAAGCCGAGCACAAAAGTCTCTCTTCAAGGCTTAAAAGCCAGGGACACAAACCGCATTCGGCCGGATAGATGAGCCGCATAAAGGATTCTACCCAGTTATTGACCATTGAGTATTTTAACGTGTAGTCTTCACCGGGAAGCATGCGGATTTAATGTGCGGCGGAACAAATATCCCGGAACTTACTTATCATTCGACCTGTCAATGACTTTCCAATGTTACTTCTTGACCCGATACTCGATATAAGTATAATCAGTCCAAATTTATAGCCACAACTCTAACTGAAAGGCTGCCACCAGCGTGTTAAAAGTACAGATCACGGACAATGAGCCCCTCGAAAAGGCACTCAAGAAACTTAAGAAAAAAATCGAACGTGAAGGCATTCTTAAAGTGTTGAAGGCCCGCAAGCACTACGAAAAGCCGAGTGAAAAAAGACGTCGCAAGCAGCGCACTTCCAAAAAAAGAAAGTTCTAAGCGCCCTTTAATGCAGGGATCCGCTGAATGCCGGTCCGATTACCTCATGTCGCAGGTACCTTTTATCCTTCCGACCCTGAAGAATTGAAGAAATACTGCGAGAGCCGTCTTCAACCCTATCCTCGGGCGGCTCTAGCCCGCGCCGTTCTTTTACCGCACGCCGGTTACTTTTACTCGGGAGATACCGCTTCCGAAGTCCTCCGCCGGGTCACTGTCCCCAGCCGCGTTTTTCTGATTGGCCCTAATCATTATGCTTCTGGCGCCGAGTTTGCTCTGTGCTCTCAGGATGAATGGGCGACACCTCTTGGAAACGTCGCGATCGACCGCGAGTTTGCGGTAAACCTTCTCGGATTTTCGGAAGAAATACGGGAGGACGATTCGGCGCATAGGCACGAACACTCCCTCGAAGTCGAAATCCCTTTTCTGCAAATCATGAATCCCCAACTGAAAATCATCCCCCTGGTTGTGAGTACGGTCGATTTGACTGCAGCGCGGCGCATTGCGGAAGCCTGCGGCCGTTTTCTTTCCTCACTTGGGGAAAAACCCCTTCTGGTTATTTCATCGGACATGAATCATTATGACACCGATACCGAAACGCGCATCAAGGACCGTTATGCGCTGGACGCCATTTTGAGCCTTGACGCCGAAGCTCTGGTCAAGGCTGTACGAAGCCATCGCATTACCATGTGCGGTTTCCTCCCTGTGTATATGCTGCTTATCATGAAAGACGTTCTCGGCATCAGCAAGGCGACCCTTGTCGATTACAGGACGAGTGCCGATGCAACAGGGGAAAAAGAAAGAGTTGTGGGCTATGCTGGCATTATCTTCGAATAACAAGGACACACTTCTTCGCCTCAGCCGTGAAAGCATTGCCTCGTATTTCACGGGGCAAGCCTCTTTATTTCGCACGGACGACCCGGAACTTCTTCAAAAAGCCGGCTGTTTCATCACGCTCAGGCGCCAGGGGCTGGTACGAGGCTGCATCGGAACTTTCGACAGGGATATTTCCCTTTATCAGAATGCAGAGCGGATGAGCCGGGCGGCCGCTTTTCAAGACCGCCGTTTTTCGCCTCTCTTGCGTGAAGAGTTATCTCAAATCAGAATTTCAGTCTCCGTTATGACCGAACCGAAGCGTGTCGAAGATTTTAATTCTCTGGAACTCGGCAGACATGGCGTCATCGTTAAACACGGCAAACGCTCAGGGACTCTTCTGCCTGATGTCGCTCTGGAACAGGGTTGGAACCTCCAGCAATATGTCCTGTTCTGCGCCCGCGAGAAAGCCGGACTCAAGCCGGCTGAGATAGCCCAGGCTGAAATTCATGCTTATGAAGTCATCAAATTTTCAGAACCCGATTGATCTGAAAGGCTTCCAACTCCACCCTGAGGCCTGTCCACTTATTGCGGCAGTCCGGTCGCTATGATATGATGCTCGGGTTTTCAGCCAGAAAGGAAAGTATGGCGGTCAGGTATCAGGCTTTTCCAGGGATGGATGACATTCTTCCCGCCGAAGTCGCAAAATGGCAGTGGCTCGAAGAGAAGGCGCGGGTTTTTTTTGAGTCGAGGAATTTCAAGGAAATCCGGACCCCGATTCTAGAGCCGACTGAATTATTCGTCCGGTCTATCGGCGAGACGAGCGACATCGTCCATAAAGAAATGTACACGTTCGAAGACCGGGGCGAGAGAAGCATGACGATGCGCCCCGAGATGACGGCGTCGGTCGCGCGCTCCGTTCTGGAACACGGCCTTCTGAAAACGGCAAAGTCCCTGAAACTTTATTACATCGGACCCATGTTCCGCGCCGAAAGGCCCCAGGCCGGGCGCAAGCGCCAGTTTCACCAGATCGGGCTCGAAAATATCAATAATGAAGAAGGCTCTGCGGCGGATGGCGAGACGATAAGTGCTCTTTATGATTTTCTGGTCTATGCGGGGGTGAAACCGAAGCTTCGGATCAACGATCTCACCTACCTGAACGGACCGGAATCCGACACGGCGCGGGGCGCTCTCCGGAAATACTTCGAAGGCCACAAAGAGAAACTGGATCCTGATTCGCTTTACCGGCTAGATAAAAATGTCCTGCGGATTTTCGACAGCAAAAATCCGGACCTCCAGGAAATCCTGGCCCGCACGCCCTGGGAAGAAATCGCACCGTTAAGCGATGGTTTCAGGGAAACGACGGCAAAGCTCCAGCAGGAAGGGATCGCCTGTGAAATAAACCGCAAGCTTGTGAGGGGTCTTGATTATTACACAGGCATGGTCTTTGAGATTTCGCTCGAAGGGCTCGGGGCCCAGGACGCGGCGGCGGGCGGCGGGCGATACGATAATTTGTACGGAGAACTCGGCTCGAAAACTAAAGTACCTTGTGTCGGCTTCAGCATCGGTATAGAACGGCTCCTTATGGCGATCGAAAATGGCCAGAGCCGTAAGCCGTGGAACGACAAAAGACCCGTTTATTTCGCGCTCATTCATTCGGATCAGGAAGCCGCGCGCCGCGTCCGGCAAAGCGCTCTCGCCCTTAGAGAGAGGGGCTTTACGGTCGACTCCGCGGCAGGAAGCAAGATGGACAATCATTTCAAAAAGGCGAATCAGACAGGCGCCAGATGGATGATCATCGTCGGTGAAGACGAACTCCGGAAAGGGAGCCTGACTGTGAAGGATATGGACCGGCGGGAACAGAAAGAAATTAAAGAGACTGAGCTGCTTTCTTACTTTGAAGGAGTTGTGCTGACATGATGCGTACTGCGAACTGTGGACAATTAAATGCTCGTTCCATTGATAGGGATGTGATTCTTGTGGGCTGGGTGGACAGCCGGCGTGACCACGGAGAGCTCATTTTTATAGACCTGCGCGACCGGTGGGGAATCACCCAGATCGTCTTCAACTCGGAGCATAACGCCGCCGCTCACAAGCTCGCTGAAACGCTTCGTTCGGAATTCGTCATTCAGGTCCACGGCCGCGTGGGAAGACGCCCGGCGGGTACTGAAAACAAAAAAATCCACACGGGTGAAATCGATGTCCTCGTATCGAAACTCGAGATTCTCAACACCTGTCCCACGCCGCCGTTCGAGCTCGGCGAAACGACGGTGAATGAAGAGCTGCGGTTAAAATACCGATTTCTGGATCTTCGCCGGAAGGCCATGACGGAGAGCCTCGCTTTCAGGTACAGGATATCGAAAATCGTCCGCGACTATCTCGACCGCCATGAATTTCTCGAAATCGAAACGCCCTACCTCACGCGCAGTACTCCTGAAGGCGCGCGAGACTTCCTGGTCCCTTCCCGGCTTACCCAGGGAACGTTTTACGCTTTGCCTCAGTCACCCCAGCTTTTTAAACAGCTGCTCATGGTGGCAGGTTATGACCGTTATTTCCAGCTGGCCCGTTGTTTTCGCGACGAAGATCTGAGAAGCGACCGTCAGCCGGAGCACACGCAGATCGACCTCGAAATGTCCTTCGTCGATGAGAATGACGTGATGGGTGTGGTCGAAGGCATGGTTGCCGAGGTATTTGAAAAAGCCATGAAGGCTCCTTTGAAAAGACCTTTTCGCACGATGGATTACGACGAAGCCATAAACCGTTACGGCTCTGACAAACCGGATTTGCGTTTTGGCATGGAACTCCACGATCTCAGCGCCATCGTTAAAGACAGTGGCTTTAAAGTTTTTGACTCCGTGCTTGCCGATAAAGGCAAAGTTCGGGGAATTTGTTTCAGCGTGCCAAAGGGAGTCGAGTTTTCCAGGAAATCCTTTGACGATCTCACGGAATGGCTGAGAAATTACGGCGCCAAGGGGCTTGCCTGGTTCAAGGTAACGGGAAAAAAAGAAGTCGAATCGCCCATAGCGAAATTTTTTGATCCCGCGAAGATAGAGCGGATCATTCTCGAATTTGCAGCGGAGCCGGGCGATATTCTTTTCATGGTCGCGAGCACGCCGTCGATTTCTGCCGTCTCTCTTGGGGCCCTGCGCAATAAGCTCGCTCACGATTACAAGCTCATCGACCAGGATAGATTTGAAGTCCTGTGGGTCAGAAATTTCCCGCTTCTCGAGTGGGACCCTGACATGAAGCGTTTCTTCGCCATGCATCATCCGTTTACCTGTCCGATGGAAGAAGATATACCGCTGCTCGAAACCAATCCCGGCCAGGTTCGCGCGAAAGCTTACGACCTGGTTTTGAACGGCACGGAAGTCGGAGGCGGAAGCATTCGTATTCACCGCAAAGAGCTCCAGGACAAGGTTTTCAAGGCACTCGGTATCACTGTCGAGGAAGCGCAGAATAAATTTGGTTTTCTGCTGAGCGCGCTAAGTTACGGCGCTCCTCCGCACGGCGGCCTTGCCATGGGACTCGACCGTTTTACGGCAATCCTCCTGAAGCGCGAGTCGATTCGTGAAGTCATTGCTTTTCCGAAAACACAGAGGGGCAGCTGCCCGATGACGGAAGCTCCCGCCGAAGTGGCTGAGGACCAATTGAAAGAACTTGGGATCAGGCTCGCAGCGCCGCCTGCGCCTAAGGTTTAAGAGTCGACAATGGAAAAAACGATCAAGTTGAATTCGAACGAAGAAGCTATCGCGCTATACGGTACCCTTGATGAAACATTGCGCCACGCGGAAAAAGAATACCGTGTCCGGGTCTCTGCCCGCAATCACCGGTTAAAAATCGTCGGGACAAAGACTGACGTTGAGGCGGCGTACCGGTTTTTCAATAATCGATTAATCGAACTGCGAAAAGGCGGTCCGTCTCCAGCCGCACGCAGACGCAGCGTTCCCGCCCCGATCCTAGGCCAGACTTTCTCACCGGGAAAAGACGCGGTGAGTTTTTTTCACAAGGGTAAACTGGTTCAGGGCCGTACACCGAATCAGGAGTTGTACCTCAAGACCATTCGCGAAAAAGACATCGTCGTCTGCATAGGTCCGGCCGGAACGGGGAAAACGTATCTTGCCATGGCGGCGGCCCTGGAATATCTGAAGAAAAAGGAAGTTTCAAAGATCGTGCTTACGCGTCCAGCCGTCGAAGCCGGAGAAAGCCTCGGTTTCCTGCCCGGAGATCTTCAGGCAAAAGTGAATCCGTACCTTCGCCCCCTTTACGATGCGCTTTACGATATGATGGATTTTGACGAAGCCACCCGATGTATTGAAAGAGGAGTCATCGAAGTGGCCCCTCTCGCCTATATGCGAGGGCGGACTCTGAGCGATTCATTTGTCATCCTTGATGAAGGTCAGAACTGCACTCATTCACAGATGAAAATGTTTCTCACCCGCCTGGGAATGTACTCTAAAACCATCGTAACGGGCGACGTGACTCAGGTAGATCTGCCCGGCGGCAAGCGTTCCGGGCTCATTGAAATCGAACGGATTCTTGCGGATGTGAAAGGAATGGGTTTTCTCTACCTTAACGACACCGACGTTATGCGCCATCCGCTTGTTCAGGAAATCATAAAGGCCTACGAGAAATTTGACAGGCTCACGGATTAATCTCATGATGAAAAAATGGAAACCTCCCGCCGAAAACTCAAGCAGCAGAAAAGCCCCGCGTCTTACTGCCTGGGCATGGGGACTTCGCGGGGTTTTTTTTGCGGCATGTATTGTTATGTCGCTCGCTGTCATTCTCTTTGAGTACGAGCCCCAGGCGGAAGGAACGTCTTTCCGCATAGGCGAACCCGCCCCGCGTACTCTTTTTTCACCCTTCACCATCACCTATAACAATGATCAAAAGACAGAAGAGCTTCGCCGTCAGGCCATAGCATCCGTTCCTGAGGTCTTTGTTGTTGACCGGAACACCGATAAAGCTGTCACGGCTCAAGTGGATAACTTTTTTCAAAGGCTACATGAAGCCAAGGCTGCGGGAACCGGTAAACAACCAGCTAAAGCGGATGAACTTTCCTCAGCTCTGGCTCCTTCGACGCTGGCTTATCTCGGTCAGGAACCCGTGCTGGAAGAAGCCAGAAAAGGCGTTCAGTTTCTTTTCGAGAGATCTTTTTTGCCTGGGCTCTTTACTGCCGAAGACCGAAATCGCCTCTCTCATGAAGGAACCCAAAAAATTACACTCGTCAATCAGGGAGATAAAACGTCCGCAGAGAGCCTGGTTTATACCGGGGCGTTGCGCGACGCTGATGAAATTCGGGCTTCTGCCGGAATGCTTCTGCCGGAAACCGCGGTAAAAAAACGGGACCTTCGGCAGGCTGTGCTCGAGATCTTCGCCGCCGTAGTGCGTCCCAATATCATTCGTGACAGCGCTGAAACGGAAAACCGAAGAAAAAAAGCGCTCGAAAACGTGGTTCCCGTGCAGGAAACGATTCATAAGAATGAACTGGTTATTCAACGCGGCGTTCTTGTTACGGCGAAGGAAAAAAGGAAAATCGACCTCATCCAGAAGAAACGTGAAGAAACCCAAATATTAAAAAAATGGTCCGCGACAGCGATTCTCGTTTTTTTGACGCATTTGATGTTTATCGGTTTTTTGCTCTGTTTTGAGCGCAGGGTACTCCACTCCTGGAGAAATATGCTGCTTTTTCAGACCGTCTTCCTCGTTAGCCTTGCGATCTGTAAGGTGATAAGCGAGTGGCCGGGTTCTTCACCCTTTCTCATGCCGGGTGCTCTCGCTCCGCTTCTCCTCGCGCTTCTTGCCGGACCGAGACTGGGTTTGTCTGCTACCTTCGTGATGACGGGCCTTCTCGCGCCCTTGGGCGGTTTCAGTAACGAGATCATTCTGACTGTCCTCTTCTCTGGAATTGCGGGTACTCTTTCTTCTTTCAAATTACGCAAGCGAATCGAGTTTCTCCGGGTCGGGCTCGCGGTGGGCGCCGTGAGCTTTACCATTCTTTTTCTCTGGGCCCTTTATAACGATCTTAGCGCCCTTGATGCTGCGCAGAGAGGAGCTCTCGGTTTTATCAACGGTCTGCTTGTCACGACCCCGTGTCTTTTTCTGCTTCTCGCACTGTTCGAAGCCGCCTTTAATCTTGCGACCGACGTGACCCTCGTGGAGCTTTCGGATTTGAACCATCCGCTTCTCAAGCGCATGATCATCGAGGCTCCCGGAACCTATCATCACAGTCTTGTGGTGAGCCGCCTGGCGGAAGGGGCCTGTGAAGAGATCGGTGCGAACGCGCTGCTTGCACGCGTGGGGTGTTATTTCCACGATATCGGCAAGATGGCCCAGTCTCACTATTTCACGGAAAATCAGCTCGGCAAATATCCCAGCAAGCATGAAAAGCTCACTCCGAATATGAGCAGCATGATCATTATTAATCACGTGAAAGACGGCATCGATCTGGGCAGGAAATACAAGCTGAAGCAAAGCGTGCTCAGATTCATTCCCGAACATCAGGGGACGGGGATAGTTTACTTTTTTTACCGCAAGGCGCTTGATCAGGCGGCTCCCGGTGAAATTGTGAACCCCGGCAATTACAGGTATCCCGGCCCCAACCCGCAAAGCAAGGAAACCGCGGTGGCGATGATTGCCGACTCGGTTGAAGCGGCTTCACGTTCCGTCAGAGAGCCGACTCCCGAAGGACTCGGGGCTTTGGTTCGAAAAATCATCAACGACAAATTCACCGATGGTCAGCTTGATGACTGCGACCTGACTTTGAAAGACCTCCATAAAATTCAGGAAAGTTTTGTCCGTAATCTTCTGGCTATCTTTCATACGAGAGTGCCTTATCCGGAAAAGCCGGAGGACCCCGAAAAACTCGATCTTTTCGCCCAGATCGGCCACGAAAAGCCGCCGGTCCGTACGCGGTAGCACCGAGTCGATTCTTAACCCCCCTGCATGAAGGAGCCGCTATGGCCGCCAGCCCGTATGATATTCAGATTGACGACCGTTCACGGTCGAAAGCAGTAAGCGTAGACTTACTGAAAAAGAAAGTCCGCGCCATGCTTGCCGCAATGAAGTGGGAAAAAGCGGCTCTCTCCATCATGCTCGTTACGGATTCTGAAATCCGTAAAATCAATAAAAAGCACCTTAGCCACGATTGGGCGACAGACGTCATCTCTTTCGGCCAGCTCGACGACAGCGGGGTGGAAACTCTCGTCGGGGGCAGGCCTTTTCTTGGGGACATCGTTATTTCCGTCCCCACAGCGAGGAGGAACGCGGTCGAATACGGAAATTCACTTCTTTATGAGATTTGTTTTTATGTCTGCCACGGCATTCTCCACATCGCGGGTTTTGATGATTCCACGAAAAAAGAACGTCAGCGCATGCTCGTTATTCAGGCGGCTTTGCTTGAAGACGCGGGGATTAATCAGAATTCCAACAAATAAACCGGTAATTTCTTGGCCATCCGCAAGACCGAAGCATTCATCCTGAAAACGCAGCCTCTTAGAAGCAGCTCCCTCATTGTCACTTTTTTCAGCCGGGAATTTGGAAAGCTCAAGGGGGTAGCCAAGGGCGTCAGAAAAGAGAGGGAGATGAGGGGGGCGACCTTTGAACTTTTCACTCACGCAGACATTGTTTTTTATGAAAAAAAATCCGATCTTCACTTGATTTCCGACGCGTGCATTATCGACAGTTTTGATTCTCTTCGAGGGCGGCTCGATACGATTACTTACGCGAGCTACTTTTCTGAACTCGTCGATGTGCTGACGGAAATTCACGACCCCCATGACAATCTATTTGCCCTGATCGAAGTCTGTTTCCGCTACCTCCCCGCCATACCGGGAGAACGCATCGCGAGACTTTTTGAAATCAAGCTGCTCACAGAAATCGGCTGGATGCCTTATTTGAATAGCTGTCTAGAATGCCGCCAGACAGCGTTCGAAAGAGGGTTCTTTTCCGCCTCTCAGGGGGCTCTTGTTTGCGCGGGATGCATGGCGAGGTATCCCGACGCTCTTCCTCTTTCGCGGGAGGGACTTTCCCAGCTGCGTTATTACACGACCCATACACTGGATGAGTGCATCAAGGTCGTTCCCTCCATTGGAGTCGAAAAAGAATTAAAAAAGCTGACGGAGACGTTTTTTGCCTACCGATTGTCCGGACCTTTGAAAACCCAGCGTTTCATGTCCGCGATTCAATTTAATTAAGATTTATGCCTGCCGTTGAAATTTTCCTCTCCCTTGATCAGTTTTTGAGAAGTCTTCCCAATGAAACTAGCAATTTTATTGCAATCTAAAATACCAAATGTCAAAAAAGCCTAAGACATATCAACTTTGACAGCCCCTTATTTGACAGTGATACCCCAGCATGCTACTTTTTTAATGTAAATCAGCCCAAAAAAGCAGCGAAATCATAGCAATCTCAACCCTAGTAAAACGGATGAATCATGGGTAAAAAAGAGAAGAAAGTCGACAACTGCCTTTACTTTGACATCAGCAAGCAGGAGAGAGATTCCGCAATACGCTATTTACTGGGCACGATCATCAAGAGCCGTAACGAACTCAACTTCCCATCGAACTCATTCATCTATGACGAGGACGTTAACGTTTATCTTGCCCATCTTCTTTTCGCCGTATCCCTGCCCGAATATCACGAAATGGCGGAACCTTATTTGTCCACCGACACGAGCGATATTCTACGTTGGGTTAGAGCTACGGAGGACCGGACCATCAGGTACTTTATTTTCAAGGTCAATGCCGATCATATTCTGATGCATACGGCAATTTTCGACGATCTCAACAAAGGGGTCCGCAAACGGATTTTTCGAAAAACGCCTCAGCATCATCAGGAAGTAGCCCGTCTCTATTATGAACAGGCGGCGGCCTATCACAAAAGGATCTACAGGAAGAAAACCGGGGTCGGAGAAGTGCTCACGAAACTGGCCCAGAATTTCGAGAAATATCAGGAGATTCTGCAGCACGCCCGCCGGGAGTACTTCTACTTCGTCAACAGTTTCAAGGATCAGGCATTCAACCAGTTCATGGGTGAGCTAAAGCAGTACGAGCAGGATTTCGATTCCAAAATTAAAATGGACCATTTTCTCGAGCTCTACGGAAGATGGCTTCTTAACCGCGATCCGGGACTTGTCATAGAAATTCTCCGGATCAGCAAAGAACTGAAGCATAGGGATCCGGAATTCAAATTTGACGCCGAAAGAGAACTCTTCGGTCAGGGGGGATATTTCGATGAAAAGAAGTGCGCGTAAATTTAACGCGAAAGCAAGGCGGCTTCTGAAATTGTATTCCCTCTGGCAGGAAACGCGGCGCGAAGATTTGCAAATCAAATGCATGGGGCTGCTCGGCGAAATTCTCGCTATCGAGCCGGCTTTCAACCTCCGCGGAGAGTTTCAAACCGCATTCTAATGTCTATGAAAATGCCCTATCTCGTTCTCCGTATTGAGGACGAAGACGATCTTCAAGATGAAATTCGACGCAAGCAGGACGAATTCCTGGACGTCTTCTCACTCTACCTCCGCACCCACATATCCTGGGTCCGCGACGAGGTCAAGCTCAAAGCCTACGAACTCCACCTTCTCGATCCCGGCTTCGCTTTCCACATCTCCTGAACTTTGTTATAATGCCTCCACTTTTCAATTTTTTGTAAACCCTTACGGCGCAGCCGTCCCTTTCGGGACCCGCGCTCGTGGAGCGCGCGAGGTTTCGAGTATGAGTACGGCATATGTAGGCGTTGGTTCTAATCTGGGTGATAGGCTTGGCAATCTCCGGAAAGCAAAACGGGTCTTAGCGGAAAAAAGCGGGATCGAAGATATTCGCACGTCTCCGTTTTATGAAACGGAACCGGTCGGGGGACCGGGCGACTCGCCTAAATATCTTAACGGTGTCTGGGAAATCAATACTGCGCTTTCGCCCGCCGAACTTCTCGAGACCCTCCGCGACGTCGAAGACAGCTTCGGCCGCACCCGTCCTTTTGCGGACGCTCCGCGTACTCTCGATCTGGATCTTCTCGTCTGGGACGACATGGTCCTCGACGAAGGGGATTTAAAGCTTCCTCATCCCAAAATGCACGAACGGTTTTTTGTGATGAAACCCTTCAGCGATCTCGCTCCCCAGTGGATGCATCCGGGATACAAAAAATCCGCGAAGCAGCTCATGGAGGCGCTTCTTGCGAACTCTAAGGAAGCCTGAAACCTTTCAGCGTCTGATGCTGAAGGAAAGGCTCAAGGGCCGCCGTATAGGATACGTCCCGACGATGGGAGCCCTTCATGAAGGCCACCTCTCTCTTATCCGGGCTGCGAAGAAAGAATCCGATATTGTTTGTGCGAGCATTTTCGTCAATCCTCTGCAGTTCGGCCCCCGCGAAGATTTCAGATCCTATCCCCGGCCGCTTGCAAAGGATCTCCGCGCTCTTTCAGGCGAAAAGACCGATTTTCTTTTTCATCCCGAAGCTGCGGACATGTACAGTGATGATTTTCTGGCTGCTGTTTCCTTGGGTAATGCTTCAGCCGAAAGCAGCCTGACCAAAGTCATGTGCGGAGCTTTCCGGCCCGGGCACTTCACGGGCGTTGCGACGATTGTGGCCAAACTTTTTAATATCGTGCAGCCGCATACAGCTTACTTCGGCGCCAAGGATTATCAGCAGACAGTCGTGATCAAAAAAATGGTCCGTGACCTGAATTTTCCAGCACGGATCCGGGTCGTTTCCACTTTTCGTGAAAAAGATGGCCTTGCCTTGAGTTCCCGCAATCAATATCTGGGTCCCGAAGAAAGAGAGCGGGCTTCCCACTTGTCGAGGGTCCTTTTCAGCGTCAAGAAGCAAATCCTGGACGGAGAAAAAAATCTCGCCTCCATAAAGGCTTCTGCGGTCCGGGACCTCTCCCGCTATGTTGACCGGGTGCAGTATTTTGATTTCCGTGATCCCGAAACCCTTTCCGAGCTTGTGAAGCCGGGCCGGGCGACTCTCGCTGCCGCTGCCTGCTATGTGGGGAAGACAAGACTCATCGACAATGTTATAATTACCGCCGCTGGCGGCGCAAGGCGAACCAAAAGCTAATAAACTTGCGTTAAAGAATTCAGGAAGCCGGTTTCATCAGGAGGAGTAATGCAGCGACAGTTTGTGAATGGCAAAATACACCGGGCGATTGTGACCGATGCGCAACTGGATTACGAAGGAAGTATCTCGGTCGACGAAGACCTTCTGAATGGGGCAGACATCCAGCCCTGGGAAAAAGTTCTCATCGCCAACCTGACTAATGGCGCGCGACTCGAAAGCTACTGTATTCCCGCTGAAAAAGGTTCCGGCATTATCTGCCTGAACGGCGGTGCTGCGAAGCACGGCAAGGCGGGGGATATGGTCATTATCATGAGTTTCGTACTGCTCACGCAGGATGAAATTACAAGCCATGTCCCAAAAGTTGTCAGAGTCGACAGCAAGAACAAAATGATCTCCTGAATAATTCCTCCCCCCAAACCAGAATCAGGCATCGTGAAACCTAAACCCAGGCAAAGTCAGCTCAAGGCGGGTATTCTTGGCTGCGGAACGATCGGTTCTTACCTCGCCGGCGTCTTGCAGAAAGAGTTTCCCCGTGAAGTCGGGATTACTCATCTTTGTGATCATCGTGAGGAAAACGCCAGCGCTCTCATAAAAAAATTGAAATTGAAAGCCCGCTGCACGGATCTGGAATCCCTTGTAAAAGAATGTGACCTGGTAATCGAAGCCGCTTCCCCGCGCGCTGTGGCGGCTCTACTTAAAACCGCTCACGCGGTGCGCCGTTATCCTGACCTTGTAGTGATGAGCACGGGCGGCCTTGTGGAAGCTTATGGTCTCGCGCGTAAATACGCCGGAGCGAATCAAGGAAGGATTTATGCGCCCTCGGGGGCCGTTGCCGGCGTCGACGGAGTGCTTGCCGCCCGCGAATCCGGGCTCCGCAGCGTGCTTTTGAAAACCCGCAAGCCTCCGGCCGGGCTGAGAGATGCGCCTTATTTCAAAACCCGCAGATTTCCCACCCTTCAGAAAGACAAGGAGCGGTGTGTCTTTCGCGGCACTGCGAGCCAGGCCATCAAGGCGTTCCCTCAAAACATTAACGTTTCGGCCGTGCTGAGTCTGGCCGGCTTTGGGCCCGGAAAGACCCGGGTCGAGATCTGGACTTCGGAAAAGTACTCGGGCAATACTCATGAAATTTATCTCGAATATGACGGTGGGAAAATTACCGTAGTTTGTGAAAATCAGCCCTCGAAGAATAATCCTAAAACAAGCGCGCTTGCCATGTATTCGGCGGTCGCTCTTTTGAGAAAGCTTTTTTCTCAAACCCGCATAGGAAGCTGAAAATGAAAACAGACGTGAAGCAAACTTTGACAGTCACTTCCGCGGCAACCCACATCAGCATTCGCGGCGCGCGTGAACACAATCTCAAGAATATAAGCATCGACATTCCGAGAAATAAACTCGTTGTCCTTACAGGCCTTTCGGGTTCCGGAAAATCTTCACTCGCTTTCGACACGATCTATGCCGAGGGCCAGCGCCGTTATCTGGAGAGCCTTTCTTCCTATGCGCGGCAGTTTCTCGAGAAGATAAAGAAACCGGAAGTGGATTATATTTCCGGTCTTTCTCCGAGTATCGCGATCGAACAGCGTTCCATAACCCATAACCCGCGCTCGACGGTCGCGACAGTGACCGAGATCTATGATTACCTCCGGCTTCTTTATGCCAAAGCGGGAGACGTCTTCTGTCATCTCTGTGAGACGCCGCTCGGAAGCATGCGGCCCGACGAGATCGTCGATGAAATCATTGCGAAGGGCGCGGCAGCGGAAACTCAGATTTTTGCGCCCGTCGTGAGAGGTAGGAAGGGCGAATTTCAGAAACTGTTTCAGGAAACTCTAAAAAAAGGCTGGGGCCAGGCCCGGATTGACAAAAAGATGGTCCAGCTTAATCCGAAACTGAAACTTTCCAAGACACACCGTCATGACATCGAAGTTTTTCTAGACCATGTAAAAACGGACGAAAAGAACCGCAAACGCATAACGGAAGCGGTAAACGCCGGCATCGCGATGTCAAACGGCGTATTGCTCGTCATCTCTTCCAAAAATGGAAAAGAGCAGTTTTTCTCGACGCGCCGCAGTTGTCCGCAGTGCCAGACGAGCTATCCCGATCTCACGCCAAACCAGTTCTCCTTTAACAGCCCCTACGGCGCCTGCCAGAAATGCAAAGGCCTCGGCAAGTACTCCCAGCTCCTCATGAAGGGACTTATTCAGGACGATTCGCTACCGCTCTTGAACGGTGCCCTGAATCAGGAGATTTTTTTCTCATTTAACAAATATTTCATCGAAGAGCTGATGGTTGACCTCACTCAAAAATACCACTTTGATGGCCACATAGCGTTTGCCGATTGGCCGGAAGAGGCCCGGGAGGCTTTTTTCTGGGGAGACGGCGAACATTCCGGCCTCATCGAAGAGCTGGAGCGGCTGTTTCACGAAACCTCTTCGGAAGAGATTCGAAGAAAAGTCAGGAATTTTCTTCGTGAAGACGAATGCCCTGACTGCAAAGGAAAACGGCTGCGAAAGGAAAGTCTGGGTGTCAAAATAGACGGACACAATATTTCTGAAGTCACGGAGCAGTCCGTGACGGATGCGGTTAAATATTTCGATAGCCTTTCGTTTCCCAAAAAACTTGAAAAAATCACTCAGCCGATACTTAAGGAGATCCGCCACCGCATCCGGTTTTTGCTAGATGTGGGCCTCGGCTATCTTAGCCTTGACCGCTCTGTGGCGACGCTTGCCGGAGGAGAGCTGCAGCGCATCCGACTCGCCGCTCAGATCGGCGTCGGGCTGACAGGCGTCCTGTATGTGCTCGACGAGCCGAGCATCGGGCTTCATCCCCGCGATAACAGCAAGCTTCTTCTGGCTCTCGAGAAACTGAGAGATCTGAAAAATACGGTTCTTGTCGTGGAGCATGATGAGGAAACGATGCGGCGCGCGGACTTCATCGTGGACTTGGGGCCGGGCGCGGGCCGTGAGGGCGGTGAAATCGTGGCAGCCGGCCACTGGAACGATATAAAAAACTCGGAACGTTCCCTCACGGCCAAATATTTGTGCGGGGAGAAAAGTATCGAACCTCCGGAAACCCGCAAAAATTACAGGAAGGGCCCGTGGCTCGAAATCAAAGGCTGCACAGAACACAACTTGAAAAATATCGGCGTTAAAATTCCGCTTGGACTTTTTGTGTGTGTTACGGGTGTTTCCGGTTCCGGCAAAAGCACACTCATCTATGACACGCTTTATAAGGAGCTTCATAACCGTATCTGGGACACTGAATACCGCGTCGGTAAATTCCGCTCGATCACGGGCGCGGATCAGATCGATAAGATTATCGCGATCGACCAGAATCCTATCGGAAGGACGCCCCGTTCGAACCCCGCCACTTATACGGATTTATTCGGAATGATCCGAAAAATTTTTAGCGAAGTTCCCGAATCCCGCGCACGAAGGTATACGCCCTCGAGATTCAGTTTCAATTTAAAGGGAGGCCGCTGCGAAGCCTGCCGCGGCGACGGATATGAGAAGCTGCAGATGAGTTTCATGCCCGATATTTATGTTCTTTGCGAGACCTGCCGGGGGAAGCGCTACAACGATCAGACGCTCGAAATCAAGTACCGGAGTAAAAACGTATCGGAAGTGCTGGATTTGACCGTGATCGATGCGATCCGGTTTTTTTCAGAGATCGCCTTTATCCGCGAGAAGCTGGAGCTGCTACAGACGATCGGACTCGGGTATCTCAAACTCGGGCAGCCTTCCACCACTCTTTCCGGCGGAGAAGCCCAGCGTATCAAGCTGGCTTACGAACTGAGCAAGAAATCTACCGGAAAGACACTCTATCTACTCGACGAACCGACGACAGGACTGCATTTCGCCGATATCGAGAACCTCCTGAAAGCTCTTTTTCAACTCAGGGATCAGAACAATACAATTGTTGTGATCGAACACAATCTTGACATCATGAAAATGGCTGATTACATCATTGACCTCGGTCCTGAAGGTGGCAGCGGCGGGGGAAAGATTATTGCGACGGGAAGCCCAGAAGAAATCAGCGCCATATCCGAATCCCATACGGGACGTTATCTGGCCGATGCACTCGCCGTGCCCGCCGCTCGAAAATAAGTTAGTAGGGCATGAGTGGTTGAAACGGCATACCCCTTTTGTTATAGTGAATACAAGTCAGTTCTAACCGACCTTCCTGCAAGGGGTAGCACTATGATTACCATTACCGAAATTGGCATTACTGCCGGTGAAATCTGGCATTACCTCGATGACTTCGGCTCGGCTACTCTCGATCAACTCTCATCTAACATAAGTAAGAACCGAGAACTTCTTCTCTTAAGCCTCGGCTGGCTTGCACGGGAAGGCCATATCATACTGGAAGGGCCGGAAAGCGGTTTCAAAGCAGTTTTGACGAGAAAATAGAGAGTATTTTGAGCCACTACGTTATCTTTTCAACTGTTCCTTCTCTCAGGGAAGCGCGCAGCCTCGCCCGGCATCTTCTCTCTAAGCGTCTCGCGGCCTGTATCAATATCAGCGCGCCCGTCGAATCCCACTATGTCTGGAGAGGTAAACAAGAAAAGAGCAGAGAGTATTTGCTTATCATCAAAACCAAAAAGTCATTGTTCGCAGAATTAGCCGCAGTGCTGCAAGCCCGCCACTCCTATGAAACGCCTGAAATAATAGCACTGCCTATCAAGGCGGGGAATAAATCCTATCTTGACTGGATAAGCACCCAGACGCTTTAATCAAGTCTAAAACATTTAATAAAATGCAGGAAAGTCTAAAGCCGGGAAGGAGAAACCGCGCAGAGGATTCGGGCGCGGGATTTTTGATCGTTTCTTACTTCGTGGGGCAGGGAAGCGTCGAAATAAAGCGTATCATTTTCTTTTAAGATGTAATCCTTTTCGTCCAGAGTCACTTTCACTTCGCCTTCCAATACGTAGAAGAATTTTTCTATTCCTCTCTCATTCTCTTCTTTAGGGATGACGCTCTCGGCTTGGATAGTCAGAAGAACCGGGGTAATTTTTTTCTTGGAGCTTTCCTGGGTCAGGATCTCGATGCGATACTGATTATTATGATGGGTAACATTACGTTCCTCGGCACCTGAAAGATGGGAAACCTCTTCATACCGCCTGTCCACGCCGGCATACAACTCCGCGAGGCCGATCCCCAGCACTTCCGCGATCTTCTCATGGCTTTCTACCGTTCCAGTCATGGTTCCGGTTTCAATGCGCGACAGAGTGGCTTGAGCCACTCCGGTTCTTTTAGCCATTTCCACCAGAGTGATACTGCGTGTTTTCCGAAGTTGTCTGATGCGATGTCCAAGATTTCGTAACATGGAGGTAATCCTAAGGTAAAAAATGCATGAAGGCAATCGTATTATATGAAAAAACCATAATATTAGATAAGTGTATGATAAAGAGTCATTGAAGTATTGTCATATTAGTATATAGGGTTTATCCTCTCAGGAAATCCAGGACGGAGGTAATACAACATGAAAGATCAATACAGAAAGAGCGGGATCACGGCGGCATTTATTGCGCTGGTGATTCTTATATCCGGTGCGACCGCAGAAAATGTTTACGCGGAGAAAGCCGAGACCAAGTTAGAGCTTCAGCAGGAAACACAGGTCAATATCAACCAGGCTGATTCTGAAGAACTGCAGAAGATCAAAGGGATCGGCCCTGCTTTGGCAGGGCGGATCATCGCGCATCGCGAAAGCAAAGGGTTGTTCAAGAGCGTTGACGATCTTTCTGAAGTCAAGGGGATCGGCGATGCGAAAATGGCCAAAATGAAGGCCGCTTTAACCGTTTAACCAATATAACCGGAAAGCGGGAATCCCCGGCATGGAGCTGAATTCTCGGGCTCCATGCCGTTTTTTTTACTTTGCGTTCGCGTGAGAAAAAAGCGTACTTGTTAGAAAGAGAAGCCGGAAATTAGCCCTGCGCTCTTTCTTGATTAGATCCAGGCTTTCTGATAAACTGCCGTTTCCTAATGCCTCCTAAACCGCTCACTTTTCAAGAATTGATTCAAAAACTCAACCAATTTTGGGGTCATAAAGGCTGTCTCATCATGCAGCCCTATGATCTTGAAGTCGGCGCGGGCACTTTTTCTCCCCACACTTTTTTGAGAGCTCTCGGCCCGGAACCCTGGAAAGCTGCTTATGTGGAGCCTTCCCGGCGCCCTACCGATGGGCGTTACGGTGAAAACCCGCACCGGACTCAACATTATTATCAGTACCAGGTTATTTTAAAACCCGCGCCCGCTGATTCACAAGACCTGTATCTTGAAAGTCTCCGCTACGTAGGAATCGATCCATCTTCTCACGATATCCGCTTTGTGGAAGACGATTGGGAATCACCCACACTGGGTGCCTGGGGGCTCGGCTGGGAAGTCTGGCTCGACAGCCAGGAAATAACGCAATTCACTTATTTCCAGCAGTGCGGAAGTCTCGATCTCGACGTCATCCCGTGTGAAATCACCTACGGCCTTGAAAGAATCGCGATGTTTCTTCAGAAAAAACATTCCATGTTCGAGATCCAATGGAACGAGAACGTGACCTACGGCGACGTTCATCTTCAGGGTGAGAAAGAATTTTCAAAATTTAACTTCGAGGCTTCAGATCCTGCCCTTTACCGGCGGCATTTTGATGATTATGAAGTGCAGGCCAAAAGACTTTTGACCGAAGGCCTCGTTTTGCCCGCCTATGATCTTTGTCTCAAAGCCTCACACGCGTTCAATCTGCTGGACGCCAGGGGGGCGGTAGGGGTCAACGAGCGAGCGCGTTACATAGGACGGGTAAGAGGTCTCGCACGGGAATGCGCGCGTGGTTATCTGGCCTCACGTGAAGCCCAAGGATTTCCGCTTCTAAAAAAAATGTTGATTCCGGCCAGAAATAAAACATCGAAGACCTGAGCCATTAGGAAACCATGCCCAATCTCTTAGTTGAAATAGGTACTGAAGAACTTCCGCTCGGTAGTCTTGACGTGATTTATGGACACTTGCAGTCTTCTGCCGAAAGCCTTTTGAAAGACAGCCGGCTTACATTTTCTTCTGTCCTCGTTGAAGCAACCCCGAGGCGCACGGCTCTTTATATTGCCGATCTTCCGAAACGTCAGAGCGATCAGAATCTTGAGATCAAAGGCCCGTCTGAGGAAAAAGCTTTTAAGGACGGCAAACCAACTCCTGCTCTCGAAGGTTTCCTGCGTTCAAAAAGAGCCCGGCTTGAAGATATTCAGATCGTCGACTCTCCCAAAGGCCGGCTGGTGGTTATGAGACAGATGGAAAAAGGGAAGACTCTTCAGGCTGCCTTGCCGGGCGTTTTGAGCGCGGTGTTTGCAGCACTTCCTTTTCCAAAACTCATGAGGTGGGAAGCCTCGGGGTTTCGATTCCCGCGCCCCGTGCGCTGGATCGCGGCGCTGCTCGACGACAAGGTTCTTCCTTTCGAGCTGTGCGGAATCAAGGCGGGAAAAAAAACCTATGGACATCGTTTCCTTGCGCCCGCCGCCGTGCTTATTCCATCGGCAGACTGGAAGGCCTATCAGATGCTTCTCAAAAAAGCGCATATTATGCTTGGGCTTTCGGACCGCCAGCAAAAGATCCGGGAGGAACTGAAACAGAAATTTTCCCAGACTCGTTTCGACGAAGAACTGGTACACATCACAGCTCAACTTGCCGAAGAGCCTTTTCTTATAGAGGGCGGTTTCGAGAAGCATTACCTTCATCTTCCTGCCGATGTGCTTTCGACCTGCATGAAAAAAAATCAGAAAATTTTTGCCTGCTATAACGGCCAGGGCAAACTTGTTAATAAATTTGTGGCGGTGCTAAATGGAAAAAGAAACGGTCTCGACCGCGTTCGGTTCGATTATGAAAATGTGCTCGAATCACGTTTAAAGGACGCCCGCTATTTCTATGATGCCGACCTGAAAAAGCATCTTGCGGACCGCCTCGCCGATCTTGGGCAGATTGCCTATCTGGGTAAACTCGGGACGATGAAAGACAAGACGGAGCGTCTCGAAAAGCTTTCCTCCGTTTATGCGAAGAGCGCGGGCCTTGAAAAAGAGACTGCTAAACTGGCACGGGCGGCGTATCTTTCAAAGACTGATCTGATGACACATCTCGTCTATGAATTTCCGAATCTCCAGGGCATCGTTGGCGGGGAGTACGCAGCCAAACTGGGAGAAGACGAAGAGGTCAGCCGGGCAATCGGCACTCATTATTTGCCGCGTAATCTGGGTGAATCCTTTGAGCAGGCAAAGCGGGAGATGACAGTTCTCGGAGCCTTGCTCGGGGTCATGGACAGAATCGATCTTTTGACGGGATCCTTTGCAACGGGCCTGGAACCGACGGGAAGTCAGGATCCCTACGCCCTGCGCAGAGCCGGTGGCAGTATCGTCAAAATCCTCCGTGCTTTTGGTTTTTCTTTTTCTCTCAGCAGTATCCTATTAGAAACCCTCCGCCTCTATGAAAATTCGGGACTCAAAATGGATCCGGGTGCCGCTCAGGCGTTAATTGATAAATTAAAAGTTTTCTTTAAGGATCGCGTTATTTTTGAACTGCAGCTGAAGTCAGGTACCCGTAACTATGAAATCTTCGAAGCCGTTTGGCAGTCCGGGTCTGAGAATATCGCGGATGTTTTTGAGCGATTCGAATCGCTCGCGAAGTTTTACGCAACTGATCCGGATACATTTATGAAGGCAGGAAAAGTCGTTGAACGGACAAGCAATATAACCAAAGGGTTTGGAAAAGGGGATACCCCCGTGGATCCCGCGCTCTTGAGCGAACCGTTGGAGAAAGAGCTTTTTTCCCTTCTCGAAATGAATTCCGAAGCGCTTTCCCGTAAAGTGGAAAGCCGGCAGTTCGGCGAGGCTACCCGCCACTTTGGAGAAGTCTTCTACGTGCCCGTCCATGACTTTTTCGAGAAGGTCATGGTTAATGTACCCGATGAAAAAATCCGGCGGAACCGGCAGGCTTTAATGACCCGGATCAACCGGCTTTATACCGACCGTCTGGCGGATCTTTCTTTACTATCCAAAATGGAATCATGATGCTATACTTCGACTTTCTGTCAGGAGCTTGGGGGCCCGCCAGGGTATACCGCGATGTAACACGGTCGTCTATCTGATCACCGCAATAACTCAAAAAATGCAATTATTTTCTATCTAAAACTGAACTAAGGAGAATACGAATGAAGACAGCAGCAAACGCCAAGAAAAAGCCTGCGGCCGGAAAGGGTAAAGCCGTGAAACACGTGTATTCCTTTGCCAACGGAAAAGCCGAAGGAAACGCGAAGATGAAGAGTCTTCTCGGCGGCAAAGGGGCGAATCTTGCCGAAATGACGAGCCTCGGTATTCCAGTGCCCGCCGGTTTTACAATCACCACCGAAACATGCGATCTTTTCTACCAGAACGATAAGAAGTGGCCTCAGGGTCTCGAAGATCAGCTCAAGCAGAACCTCGCCAGGCTGGAGAAGTCGATGGGCGCTCAGTTCGGCAACCGCGACAACCCGCTTCTGGTTTCTGTGCGCAGCGGCGCAGCCGCCTCTATGCCGGGCATGATGGACACCGTTCTTAACCTCGGTCTCAATCCGGATGTGGTCCAGGGTCTCATCATCAAAACCGAAAACGAACGTTTTGCCTGGGACGCTTACCGCCGTTTCATCCAGATGTTCGGCGATGTTGTCATGGGCGTCGAGCGGGACACGTTTGAACACATTCTTGAAGAAGCCAAGGAGCACGCCGGCGTAAAGAACGATACCGACCTTTCCGCGGATGATCTCAAGAAAGTCGTCGAAAAGTACAAGGCCGCGGTGAAGAAGGAATCAGGCGAGGATTTCCCGAACAACGCTTATGATCAGCTGAAGAAGGCGATCAACGCCGTTTTCAATTCGTGGAACAATCCCCGTGCCATCCGATACCGCCAGCTGAATGAGATTTCGGGCCTTCTTGGAACTGCGGTCAATGTTCAGGCCATGGTGTTCGGCAATATGGGCAGCAGCTCCGGTACAGGTGTTTGCTTTACGCGTAATCCCTCAACGGGAGAAAATAAATTCTACGGCGAATTTCTTGTCAACGCTCAGGGTGAAGACGTCGTCGCCGGTATCAGGACGCCTCTCGCACTCGATGAGATGGCGAAAGAATGGCCCAAGATTTACAAGGAGCTTGTCGCTATCCGTACGAGATTAGAAGCCCACTACAGGGACATGCAGGACATCGAATTCACCATTCAGGAAGGAAAACTGTACATTCTCCAGACCCGTAACGGCAAGCGCACTGCCTTCGCTGCCGTGAGAATCGCCGTTGAACTCGTGAAGCAAAAGATGATCGACCAGAACGAAGCGATTTTGAGAGTCGACCCGAAAGTTCTCGATCAGCTTCTTCACCCGACCTTTGATCCCAAGCAGAAAAAAACAGTGCTGGTAAAAGGCCTTCCGGCTTCCCCGGGAGCTGCTACCGGCCGCGTTGTTTTTAATGCCGAGGAAGCCGAGGCCTGGGTCGCACGCGGCGAGAAAGTCATTCTTGTCCGTATCGAAACGTCTCCGGAAGATATCGGTGGTATGTATGTCGCCGAAGGTATTCTGACGGCCCGCGGCGGAATGACGTCCCACGCAGCTGTTGTTGCGCGCGGTATGGGTACCTGCTGCGTCGCAGGCGCGGGTGAAGTAAAAATTAATTATGCATCAAAACAGTTTCAGGCCGGCGGCAAAGTCGTGAAAGAAGGCGACTGGATTTCTATGGACGGTAGCCTCGGCGAAGTTTACGAAGGTAAGATGGAAACGATCGAGCCTGAACTTTCCGGCGATTTCGCGAAGCTTATGCATTGGGCCGATCAGGTCAGAGTCCTCCGCATCCGTACTAACGCGGATACTCCGAACGATGCCGACGTCGCTCGCAAATTCGGCGCCGAAGGTATCGGTCTCTGCCGGACAGAACATATGTTCTTCGAAGGAGACAGAATCATCGCGGTTCGTGAGATGATTCTCGCCGAAACCGTTGAAGGCAGAGAGAAGGCGCTAGCTAAGCTTCTTCCGATGCAGCGAAGCGACTTCGAGGGAATCTTCGAAGCGATGAAAGGCCTTCCCGTTACGATCCGCCTTTTGGATCCGCCTCTCCATGAATTTCTGCCGCACGAGGATAAGAATCAGAAGGAAATGGCGCAGGTCATGAATATTTCTGTGGAGAAAGTTAAGCAGAAAGTTGACAGTCTCCACGAATTCAACCCGATGCTTGGCCATCGCGGATGCCGCCTCGGTATTTCCTATCCCGAAATCTGCAAGATGCAGGCGCGCGCGATTATCGAAGCAGCTTGCAACGTGAAGAAGAAGGGAATCAAGGTACTTCCTGAGATCATGGTGCCCCTGGTCGGCATGAAAAAAGAATTTGATCTTCTCAAAGCTGATATCGAACAAACCGCGAATCAGGTATTCGCTGAGAAAAAGATGAAGATCCCTTATCTCATCGGTACCATGATCGAGATTCCTAGAGCCGCTATAACGGCCGATCGTATCGCGGAGAGCGCTGAGTTCTTCTCCTTCGGTACGAACGACCTTACGCAGATGACGCTTGGTTTCTCACGAGATGACGCAGGTTCTTTCCTAGGCGCTTATATTGAGAAGGGAATCTTCGAAAAAGATCCTTTCCAGAGCCTTGATCAGGAAGGAGTTGGATTTTTAGTTCAACTCGGAGTAGAAAAGGGCCGTAAAACAAGGCCAGATCTCAAAGTCGGTATTTGTGGAGAACATGGCGGTGATCCGGCCTCTGTGATGTTTTGCCATCAGGTTGGAATGAACTACGTCAGCTGCTCCCCTTACCGTGTGCCCATTGCAAGACTTGCCGCCGCTCAAGCCGGAATCAAGTTCAAGGCGGCCAAGAAAAAATAAGCTCGGAGTTTATGAACAAAAAAAAGACAGCAAAAGGGGCCGGGAAACCCGCCCCTAAAAAACGTGCGGAAAAAAAAATCTCCCTTAAAAACACGAAGGCAGTGGTTAAAAAGCCCCAGAAAAAACCTGCCAAATCCGAGGAACCTTTAAATGAAAGCCGTCCCCGCGCAAAGCGGGGACGGCAAGGCTCCGATAAAAAGCCGGTCAGGAAACTTCCTCATGAGTTGGTGCGCAAGGAAACCTCCGACCTTCTCAGGAACGAAGCAGCTTTAGAAAATCCTGTCGATCGCCGCAGGCGGCGAAGGGATTCTGAAGATGAAGACCACACTCAAGACCGGGAGATCTCTGAGTCCGAGCAGACGCTTGACCGGACTCCCATGAAGATCTATCTTAGCCAGATAGAAAATATTCCGCTTCTTACTCCCGAAGAGGAAATCGATCTAGCCCAGAAGATCCAGGCAATGAATGCTGGATCCGAGGCTGCCCGCGAACGCATGATCCGGTCAAACCTGCGCCTTGTAATCTCCATAGCCAAACGATACAGCAATATGGGACTTTCCTTTTCCGACCTGGTCGAGGAAGGCAATATCGGGCTGATGCGGGCTGTGGAAAAATTTAATCCTGAAAGAGGCTATCGTTTCTCAACTTATGCCTCCTGGTGGATCAAGCAGGCTATCATGAGGGCGCTTTCGAATCAGGGAAAGACGATTCGTATTCCTGTTTATATGTACGATATCATTTCCAAGTGGCGGAAGGTCCGCGACGGTCTTATGCAGAAACTTAGCCGCGTTCCAACCCGAAAAGAAATTGCGGCGATCATGGAAGTTCCCGTCAGCAAGATCAAGGAAATCGAAAACATTGCAGGACGACCCAGCTCTCTCAACGCACCCGTCAGCCTTGATGGAACGGCGGAACTTATTGACCTCATTGAGGACGATTCTTCCCAGACTCCGGAAGCCCAGATGGGAGAAGTACTCAAGAACGAGCGTATTCATGAGCTGCTGGATAACCTTGATGAACGAGAGAAACGAATTCTGATTCTGCGTTTTGGCCTGGGGCTGCATGACACTCATACGCTGGAAGAAGTGGCTCAGCAATTCGGAATCACACGGGAAAGAGTCCGGCAGATCGAAGCGGCTGCTTTGAAAAAAATCCGGGCTCAGTTGTCTTTGGAGGAAGATCGTCTCGAGAATTATCTCTCTTAACGCATGACTAAAACGGCTATGACCCTCGAACTTCTTAAGAAATCCGTCCGAGATATCCCTGATTTTCCAAAAAAGGGGATTATTTTCAAAGATATTACGCCTCTTCTACAGAACCACGAGACCTTTTCCTTCATTATTGATGCCTTGAGCGAAGAACTTTCCAAGCTAAAGCTGGATCTCATCATTGGGATCGAGTCGAGAGGGTTTATTTTTAGCCCTGTGCTCGCGTATCAATTAAAAGCAGGTTTTGCTCCGGTGCGCAAACAGGGCAAGCTGCCCTGGCGGACACATCAAGTTAACTATTCCTTGGAGTATGGTGAGGCCGTTCTGGAAATTCATCAGGACGCTCTCTCCTCAGGAATGAGAGTTGCCGTTGTTGACGATCTGCTTGCAACCGGAGGAACAGCCGAGGCTGCTTGCCGTCTAGTAGAGAAGCTGGGGGGCAAAGTCGAAGTGATAGCGTGCGTCATAGAGCTTGGCTTTCTTAAAGGGCGGGATCGTCTGAGCTCCTATAACGTCTTTTCGATGCTGAATTATTGATCCCGCCGGATGAAAATAAAGTTAATTAAAACATATCAGAGATTTGTATTTTTATATTTTGCAGGTTATTGTTATAAAGTGCCCCCAGCATGACTCGAACATGCAACCCTCTCCTTAGGACGGAGTAGCTCTATCCATTTGAGCTATGGGGGCAGGTGTTAAAAGGAAGGATGCCGATTATACCCAGACACTATCGGATACGCTAGTAGAAACTCAGGAACGATAAGAGCTGGTGTTGTGCAAGATTGAACTTGCAGCGGGCCCATCGACAGCAGTGATCCGTCATGGTAACTGAGAAAACCCTTAAGATCAGAATCAAAAAGCCGTACCTAAGTAAGGAGTATTTCGGGCAGCAGGCGGCTCGGATCTCTCCAAAGCTAGGAGTGCCCTTCTAATGAACAAGGCCAAGCAAGGCAAATCCAGCCCGTTGCATTGCCTTGACGCATTTCGGGGGCTATGCTACTTTACCCGAACCTTCGCTACAGGTGACCACTTAATGATGACTTCCTTAATGGCAGTATCCGGTACCCGGAATAAACTATTCCGATCCGCAGTCATTTTTCCGTTAGTAATCTCACTTCTCCTTAGCTTTCCTTTCCAAATCAATGCTCAAAATGTCGGCACAGGTATCGAACTCGTTCAGGAAATCTCTGCTTTTGAGGCAAACCGCCGGCAGTGGGAGCGTCAGAGAGATGCCGAGCTCGAGATGCTTCGTGAGAAGCAAGCTCGCATTGAACAGATCAAACAGGCCCTCCTCCAAAAGATCGAAGAATTAAAAAGAGAAAAACAGGAATGGCAAAAAAACCGTACAGATACTCCTTCACAGGAAAAGAAACTTACCTCCGGCCGGCAGCTCGATTCTGAAAGCCTGCGGCTCAATCAGGAAAGAATCGAACTCAACGCGATGAGATCCGAGCTGGAGAAAGAAAAAGCCGCCCTTCAGAATAAACTTACGCAGAAAGATGCTGCTATGGGAACGCATCTCGAGCTCAAGGATCAATCATTGCAGAAAAAGTTCGAGCAGTTGACAGTTTCCCTGCAGGAAAAGGATGAACTTATCCGCGACCTTAAGGAGAAGCAGCTCGATCTTCAGCAGAAAATGACCGAACGCGAAAAAGAACGCGGCGAAAAAATGAAACAATGGATCGAGTCGTTGAACGAGAAAGAGCGCCAGCTTAATACCCGCGGGGAAGAGATCAGCCGCCTGCGCAGCATTCTCGAAGAAGAAAAGACAGACCTTCTCAAAAAACGCGTTGCATACGGAAAGCAGGAAACCCCACCGGCCGGCGGCTGGCAGGGAGATAAGGACAGCTGGATCAAGGAAAAAGAAGACCTTCAGTCCCAGATTGAAATCTGGGGCCGGCAAATGAGAGAACAGGAATTTGAATTTGGAAAAAAATATGCCGGATTGCAGGAAAAAATTCGGGTTCTCGAATCGGAGAACCACGGCCTTAAAAAGACTTCGGGGCGGTCGGATGGCTTGAACGCTGAGTTTCAAAATGAGAAGAATCAGCTCTCAGCGGAGAAAAAAGCGTGGGAAACCCAGAAGCAGCTTGAGGAAGGCCGCTTATCGCGGCAATTCCAGGAGATGTCAGGTAAAGAGGAAGACGTCCGTAAGAGGCAGGAATCAGATCTCGTGCTGAAGCAGAAAGAGCTCGATCTGATTACTCAAAGTTACAATGCTAAGTTAAAAGTGCTTCAGGAGAAAGAAGCTGCACTCGACAGCAGGTGGCAGGAACTGCAATCCCGTGAGGCTACGATTAAAGGTCAAGGCGCGCTAAAAGCGTCAGAGGATAGCAGGCTTCGCGGATCTTTGTCCGAGATTAATAAAAATCGGGCCGATCTGGATAAAGAACGGGGCGCTTTTGAAGCCGAGAAGAATGCCTGGATGAGCCGGCGGGTGCAGATGCAGGGAGAGCTTGATACCCGTTTGAGTCAGTTAGAAGAAGAGAAACGGAGATTCGAATCCCAAATCGCCGACCGTGAACAGGCCGCTGATGCGAAGCTGGCCGAAGTCGACGCGAAGGTTACTCAATTGAACGCTGAAAAAGAAAATGTATCCAAAAATGCGTCTCAATTCGGAAAAGTGGAAGAACGCGAAAAATTCGTTCAGGAAAAAATCCTCACTCTTGTTCATGAGCGAAAGATTGCAGCCGATGAAAAAGCGGCTATCGAACTCGAAAAGAAAAGATGGATATCGGAACGGCAGGGAATCCTCGAAAAAATCGAACGCGATACAGCCTTTATTTCTCAGGAAAAACAGCGCCTTGAATCGGATTTCGCAAAAAGAGGCGCGCTCATTAAGTCGCAGGAATCTTCTCTTGCCGCACGTACATCCGAAATCCAAAAAGCCCAAATCAAACTAGACCAGAAGCAAAGTGATCTCTCGGCCAAGGAAAAATCTCTGTTAGAGAAATTGAACGAATTGCAGGGGCAGGAAAGAATGGTTTCAGACAGGCTTCTGCAGGCTAAGGCTGTAGAAAAAATGGCGACGGAAGTCGAGGCCAAGAGCGTTCATCTAGAAGAATACGAAAAGTCCCTTCAGGCCAAGGTTGAGGAGCTCCAACTGAGAGAGCAGACTCTGAATGAGGAAATTACCAGCCGCAGGACGCAATGGGAAACTGAATTGAAGCAGAGACAAACTGAGCTTAATCAGGCTAAAGCCAGAATTCAGGTGGAAATAGACCAGGTTAACGCTCGCGGTAATGCGGCTGAAGCCAAAGAGCTCCGCGCCCAGGAGATGCTCGCGTCGCTTCAGGCAAAAGGAGCAGATCTCAACCATCAGCAGGAGCTTCTCAATTCCAGTCTGGCTCAGATCGAGAAACAAAAGGCTGGCTGGGAAGCTGAGAAGAAGAGAACTCAAGATACATTTATGGCCGGGTTATCGAAGCAAGTCAACGAACTGGAAATCAACAAGGATGCCTTTCATACGCAAGCCGAGGCCCGCGAAAAAATGTTGAACGGGAGGGAGGCTGAAGTTGAGCAAAAGATCCAGAAAACAGAAGCGGAAAAGATACGTGTCGATCAAATGCGCAGCAATATCATGAAAACAGAATCGACCGTCCGGGCCCAAGAAGCGAACTTCGGGCGTAAAGAAGCCTTGATTGCGCAGGAAATGAATGAAGCGAACAGGGTTAAGCAGGAAATTCTCGCTGAACGCCGTGCCTGGGATGCCGAGAAGCAGGCTTCGCTTCAGGCGATTGAAGATAAAAGAGTGCAGATCGAAGAGGATCTTCAAATCAGCCGTGCCGAAATGACGACTCATGAGCAGGCGTTGGACAAACGCACTGCCGCGTTCAACGAGATGAAAGACCAATTTACCAAGGAAAAAGCCTCCTGGGATGTCTACCGGCAGGAAATGTTGAAAGAAATAAACGAGAGGAACGCGGAATGGGAAAAGCAGCAGGCTCTCATAGCGGCCCGGAAATCGGAACTGGATAAGCGCGAGGCTGATATTGCTAATGAAAACAGCAGCGTGAAGGCAAAAACTGCTGAGCTGAATCAGATTAAGGATATCCTCAGTGTGAAAGAAAAAAGCATTGCTGAAGCGGAAATGAAGCTTGCGAGTCTCTCCAAGCAGGAAACAGAGTTCAGTGAAAAAAGAAATCTTCTCAAAAAGCAGATCCTCAGCTTTGCGAACGAAAAGATCCTCTTGACCGAACAGCAGGACGCCTTGAAGCTCCAGTCGCAACAGATTTTTGATAAGGAAATAGATCTCGAAAAACGCGAAGCAGACCTTCAAAAAAGAAGTGCCGAGGTTGAAAACATTAAGCAAAAAATTACTGAATTGAAAGAAAGAATCGACGTGGACAAGGCCGAGGCAGCAAAACAACAGATCGGGATGGATGCAGAGAGAAAAGATCTCACCGTCACGCGGGCTGCCTTGGAAACGGAGATCAAATCAGGCGTAGATAAGCAGCTGGTCACAGAAAGAGAGAAGCTTCGCGCCCGCGAAGTCGAGATCGAACAGGAATTCCTAATATTGTCTGAGAAGGAAAAAGAGCTCCAGGGTCGACGAGGGCAAATCGACATGATGGCTGCAGACCTTGAAAAGAAATCGCTTGCTGCGGAAGAGCAGGAAAAGTCTCTGGAGGCTCGAAAGCAACAGGTCATGAAGCAGGCTGAGGCGCTCATTGAGCAGAAAAAAGGTTTTGAGAAGGAACAGGAACAGCTCAACGTAAAAAACGCCCAATTGTCCGAACGCCAAGCCTCCCTAGCTGTTATGGAAAAGGTAATGGAAGATCGAAAATCCAGCCTTTCAGAAATGATGCAAACGATCATACTGGCCCGTAAAAAACTTGCCACAGAACAGGAAAGTCTTGAGGCGAGAGGAAAAAGATTGGAGCAGGAATTCTCGGAAAAGCAATCGCGTCTCGACTCGGATGCCGAACAGCAGCGGGTTCTTATGAATGTTCAGATGAAAGAACTCGAAACTCGTAAGGCTGCATTCGAAAAAGAATCAACCGACCGCAAAATTGCTCTTAATGCGAATGCCGAAGCCATCAAACGGGAGCTCGAATCAGCCTATATATCAAAAACTCAGCAGCTCGAAGCTGCATCAGCTGCAAAGCAAGCCCTGATTGACCAGCAAAAAGCAGCGCTTGAAAAGGAACTGGCTGACGGGCGAATCGCTCTTGAGGCTGAAGCTGAAGCAATAAAACGAGATCTCGAAGCAGCTCATGTACTTAAGAACCGGCAGAGCGAAGCTGAACTAGCGGCAAAGCAAGTGGCGATTAACGAGCAAAATGCGGCGCTCGAGAAAGAACTTCTTAATCGAAAAAATGCTCTGGAGGCCAATGCCGCCTCATTGAATCAGGAACTTGAAGCCGCGTATCAACTCAAGACTCAGCAGCAGGACGCTGTGTCCGCGACGAAACAAGCCCAGATTGATCAAGAAAAAGCGGCTTTTGATAAGGTTATCGCTCAGAAGAAACAGGATCTCCTCGAAATCATGAATGCGCGGAAAGCTGAACTCGAGACGCTTTACCAGAATCGGACGCAGGAAGCTGACCACGTGCTTGCAGCGAGGCTTGCGCAGCTGGAATTGGAAACAAATTCCAAGACGCAGCTATTGGAAAAGGAAGTTGCAGTGAAAAAAGAGCAGCTCGAAACTGAAAGCGCTGCTGTTGCTTCCGAAAGAGCCGCCTTGATGGCTGAGAAAGCTGCTGCTATCAAGGATATTGACGCCAAAAAAGCCCAGGTTGAATCCGTACTCCAGGCCGAGTATGCTGCAAAACGTGAAAAGCTTGATGCTGATATCACGCTTCAGAAAAATGCTCTAGCGGATGAATCCGCGGCACTCGCGGACCTGCAAACCTCCTTTGCCAAAGAAATGACCGAGAAGCGTAAAGCCATCGATGCTGAGCAGGTGGAGCTCCACCTGCTCAGCATCGACCTGAAAGACAAAGTAAAAGCGCTAACCGCCGAAAAAACGACTTTTGAAAAGCAGACCGCAGCCCTTGGTGATGAACGGCAGGCATTCCAGTCCCGTTTCACAGATATCGAGAAAAGAGAAAAAGAGCTTCTGGCGCGTCTTGATGATACGGCCAAGCGTGAGTTGGCCATGGAATCGCTCAAAGTTCAAATAGAAAACGATAAGGCCGCTTTGAACGCTGGCAGGGAAGCGCTGAAGAGCCAGGAATCCCAGCTCGACATACGCCGCTCCCAATTGAAATCCGATGAAACTAATATCAGTTCTGCTATGGCGCTGATCAAAAAAGATAAAACAGAATGGTCTTCAGTTAAACAATCGAAAGAGAAAGAACTTGCTGAACGTGAGACAAAAGTCGAAGCCGTCAGAGCGAATCTGATTACCCATATCGAGACGCTGAGAAACGAGCAGGTTAATTGGGAGACAGAAAAGAAGAAGTTCCTCGATGACCTCGCCGCGAGAGAGAAAGACCTCACGGATCTTGACGCCCAGTTAAAGGAGCGCGGAAAAAAGCTGCAGGAAGAGATAGCGACCGAGGAAACGCTTATTCAGGAACAAAAAAACCAGCTGGATGCAGAACAAGCGATTCTTAAAGGAGAGCAGACGAAACTAAGCCTCGACCAAAAGAAACTCTCGGAGGAACGACAGCTCTGGTCGGGCCAGGTTGCTCAGGTTAAAAGCGAACTCGATAGCGAGAAAACTTCGATTGCCCATCAACAGGAAGCCCTGAAGAATGACCGAGAATCCCTGAGCGCCGATCTTGAAGCAGTCCAAGCCGAAAAAGCAAATTTAGCCGATCTGAAAAAAGTTCTCGCGAAAGACAAAGAGTTCCTGGCTCTTGAAAGAAACGATCATGAGGATAAATTACAATTGAGGACTGAGGAACTTGCAGCCCGAGAGCAGGAAATCGAAGCAATTAAAGCGGACCTTGAGAATAAAATTGCCGACGAGCAGAGCAGAATCGAGACTTTGAAACAGGAAGGCCTCAAAAGCGAGGAACAGAGAAAAGTCCTTGCAGCGGGTGAGGCCTGGTTAAAACGGCTTGAAGAAGAGCTCGTTGATAAACGTAAAATCCTCGATGCAGAGAAAACAAGCTTAGATGCCCAAAGAGCCCAGCTCGAGGCAGATAATGCCGAGATGGCAGCGCTTAAAGCAACGATGGTCGATAAAACGGTTTATCTAGATAATGAAGTGAAAGTGAAGCAGAGCGAAATATTCGCGAAGCTTGAAGAGTTAAAATCTGCTGAAGCGGGTCTGATTCAGAATAAAGAGGCCATTACACTCGAAATTCAAAATGCTCAGGATCGTCTTGCCGTGCTGAATGCCCAAATAAAAGATAATGAAAATAAGACCGCCGAGCTCGAAGCGCGCGAAAAGAATCTCGTTGATAGACGCATCTCTCTTAATGAAGTCGAATCCCGGTTAATGGAACTCCAGAACTCTCTCAGTGCGAAGGAGAAAGAAATTCTGGAACGGGAAAAGAACGTCGAAGCGCAATTGAGCTCGGAAAACGCCCGGATCTCTCAGTCTGAAACCGAACTTCAGAGCAAGGGTACAGAGTTACAAGAATCACTCGAAGATTATAATCTCAGAGTGAGTGAACTCTCACTGAGAGAACAAAAAGTAAGGGATGAGGAGTTGAAGATATCGCGCGACAGAGCCGATCTCGATGAGGCAAAAAAAGCGTATGAATCAGCCAAAGGCCTAGCTGATCAGGCGGCGGAGCGCGAACGCGAGAAACAAATGCAGGACATGGCAATAAAGTGGGAAGAGCTTCGGCAGAACGAAGAAACGCTGAAGGGTAATGCCTCTGACTTGGAAGCGGAAAGACAGAAGCTGGAACAATGGCGGCTGGAGATATCACAGGCGGACCAGCTCATTGAAGAAAAACGCACCGCTTTCGACAAGTACAAGCTCGAGGTCGCCGACGCAATGGCGAAGCTCGAGGCAGATAAGAAGAGCATGGTTGAGCGCAAAGCCATGATCGACAGGGAGTCTCAGAGGATCATGGAGGAAGCGGCCGCTCTCGAAGAAGATCAAAGAGTGTATCAGGTAGCGCGTTCCTCCCAGGAAACATGGCAAACGGATCAGGCCCGGCGCGAAAAATCCCTGCAGGACCAATTTAACTCTCTCGAGAAGGAAAAGGCGCGTGTGGCGGATAAGGACCGATCTTTCACTTCTCGGGAAGAAAGCGTTCTCGCTAAACAGAAAGAGCTTAGCGGACGCGAAGTCCGGATCGTCGAAAATGAAACGAAGCAGCAGTCTCTCATCAGACAGATAGCTTCGAGGGAAGAAACTCTCGGGTCCCGAGATAAAGAACTTGCCGGCCGGGAAACCAAGGTCAGGGAAGACGAGTCGAAAGTCCAGTTGTCGTTTGCGGATATGGCGGCAAAACAAACGGAATTAGCGGTTCAGAAAGAACGCCTTGCCGCGGAAAAAGAAGAGATAGAGCGGATGAAAGTTCAATTTCAAAGTGAAACAGTCAAATTAAATGAAAAAGAGAAACTTCTGGAATCTTACAGGGCTGACATCGATGCCGCGACCAAAAGCATTCTTTCTGAAAAAGGGGTCGTTGAAGGCAGAATGCTCGAGCTCAGCCGTAAAGAAGAAAACCTCCGCCGCGATGCAGAGACTTTGGCCGTCGTGAAAGAACAATATAAAACTCCTCAGACGATTCAGCTGGAAAAGACGAACGTGGAGTCGATTGGCCGCTACAATGTCAGGACGGACGTTTTTCAGAAGAAAGATTTTGCTTCCTCGCAGGCTGATGCCCCTTCGGTGGGTTCACAGCGAGCGCCCAAAACTCATACGCTGACGCTTTGGGAAGAAAAACTGCGCAAGCGTGATGCTGAGTTAAAGCAGCTTCAGGGTAAAATGCTGTCACCTTATTCCACCACCTTCGATCGAGAGAAAACCTGGGAAGTTCCTGAATCAGTCCGTGAGGGGCAACCTGCCGTGGAAGGCGAAAATCCATCCGCTGAAGAATCCTCCTTAAACGAGCTTCCCTCGCTTTTTAAAGGACGCGCCTAACCCAGCTTTTGTCTATGTCGGGATATTCGGCTGGCCATAGCCCAATATTTTGAGTAAAATATCAGCCTGTCAATGAACCCCTCCTCCGAACTCAAAGAACGAAAGACTTTGCTCCGCATAAAATTGCGTGCAGCAATCCGTGGGTTGAGCCACCGCGAACGTATGGCGAGAAGCCTCATTCTTTGCCGCAGCATTCTTAAGACGAAAGAGTATCTGGACGCGAGCCGCTTATTGATCTATGTTTCGACACCTTTTGAGATCCAAACTCTTGAACTCATTCGACATTCGCTCTTGCTCAAAAAGGAAGTCTACGTACCTCTGATAGGAAAGAGAGCAGGACAAATGACTGCCCGGCGCGTACAAGATCCAGACAAGGATCTATCTACGGGAGCATTTGGGATATTGGAACCAGCCTCTGGGCTGCCCAGCGTAAGGGTAAGCCGACTTGACTATATCACCGTACCCGGCCTGGGATTTGACAGTACAGGGGGCAGGATCGGGCGCGGAGACGGATATTTCGACCGATTTCTCTCCAACGCGCCCCATGCGTATAAAGTCGGGCTCGCTTTCAGGGAACAGCTTAAAATGAAGATACCCATGGAACCCCATGATGTTTTTATGGACGCTGTCATAACAGGCTGAGAACGATGTCTGAAATGGATGAGATTTTGGAGTACAGCATGTACGATGAGGCGCCGCTTCCTGTCCGGACCTCTTCAAAGCGCATCTATTCTGTCTCCGAACTCAATAAGGGCATTAAGAATCTTCTCGAACAGAGCTATGCCGGTGTGTGGCTGGAAGGGGAGTTGTCGAATGTGAAAAAACACACCTCCGGCCACATTTATTTGAGTCTGAAAGATGAGAGCTCGCAGATAAGCGCCGTTTTTTTTGGGCGCTATAACCGAGGGCTCAAATTTCAACCCAAGGACGGTTTGAAAGTCCTTGTCAGAGGGAAGGTTTCCCTTTACGAGCCCCGCGGCCAATACCAGTTTTTTATTGAGACCATGGAGCCGAAGGGATTAGGTGCTCTCCAGCTGGCTTTTGCGCAGCTCAAAGAGAAGCTTTACCTCGAGGGTTTGTTTGATCCCGCTCGCAAAAAAGCGATCCCCTTGTTTCCCCAGACGGTTGGAGTCGTGACGTCTCCCACCGGAGCCGCTATCCGTGACATCCTCAATGTGGTGAACCGCCGGTTTAGAGGGACGCGCGTTCTCATCTATCCTGTACGCGTCCAGGGAGAAACGGCTGCCCGAGAAATTGCAGGGGCGATTAGTGATATGAATCGTCTTGGCGGGATCGACGTTTTGATCGTCGGAAGGGGGGGCGGCAGTCTTGAAGATTTGTGGGCCTTCAATGAAGAAGCTGTCGCCAGAGCCGTTTACGCTTCCAAGATTCCAGTGATTTCGGCCGTAGGGCACGAAATCGACTGGACGATCTGCGACTGGGTGGCGGACCTTCGGGCCCCCACGCCTTCGGCAGCAGCCGAACTGGTCGTCAAAAACCGAGAGGATGTGGAAAGGCAAATCCTGCAGGCCCAGACCCGCGCCAGAAAGGCGGTTCTCTCTGTTCTCCAGAATTCCTGCAGGCAGTTAAGTTCTCTTCAATCTAGTTATGCGCTGCGCCAGCCCTTGAGCCTGGTCCAGCAGCTTTCTCAGAGAATCGATGAGCTTCACCGCCAGCTTCATAATTATGCGCGGGCGCTGGTTACAGATAAGGATCACTGTTTCCGCCGCCTGGTTGGCCGAATGGAAGCTCTTAGCCCGCTCGCTATACTCCAAAGAGGTTATTCTGTTACCCGCACCGCAACGGGAGCTATTGTAAAAAATCCGGATGCGTTGGGAGAAGGCGATGTTTTGACTACATTATTGGCCCGGGGTGGTATAAAATCTCGGGTGATTGAAATTATCAAGCCGGAGGATGGAAAGCATGGCTGAAACGGTTCCTTTTGAGAAGGCTCTTCAAAAACTCGAAAAAATCGTAAGTGATCTGGAGTCGGGAGAGGTTTCGCTCGAAGATGCCCTGAAAAAATATGAAGAGGGGGTCCGGCTGTCGCGTGAATGCCAGCTCAAGCTGTCACAGGCCGAAAAAAAAATCGAGATTTTAAGTAAAACCCTGGCAGGAGATTTTGTTGCGGAGCCGTTCCGCGAGGAAGATGAAGAAAGTCCCTGCCGGCCAGCAACCGATAAAAAGCAGAAATCATCCCCCTCTGAAATTGGAAACGAGGAGGAGCTGCTACTATGAATTATGAAAAAACATTCAAAACGTATCTTGGTTTAATCGATGAAGCATTAAAGAAAGCCCTCCCGCCCCTCAATCAGCCTCCGGTCGAGCTTCACACGGCCATGTACCATGCTGTTTTTCCTGGCGGTAAACGTTTCCGCCCTGTTCTTATGCTTGCGGCCGCGGAAGCCTGCGGCGGGGCTCCTGAGGCTGCTGCTCAGGCAGCCGCGGCAATAGAATTGATCCATTCCTATTCTCTGGTCCATGACGATCTTCCGGCACTCGATAATGACGACGTCAGACGGGGGAATCCCTCTATTCACAAGAGATTTGGCGAAGCCGTCGCGATTCTTACAGGCGATGGGCTGCTGACTCTTGGTTTTGAACTTCTTTCGGACGTCAGGCCGGCCAAGACAGCCGTAGACGTGTTGCGCGAGATATCGACTGCTGCAGGGACTTATGGTATGATCGGCGGCCAAGTCGAAGACTTGGAATCGGGGGATGAAATCAATCTTCCGATGCTCGACCATATCAACGCCCAGAAAACGGGAAAGTTGATCCGTGCCAGCGCCATCTGCGGCGCCGTTATCGCCGGAGCTGATAAAGAGATGCGGCATAGAATCCTCCGCTACGGGGAATTTGTAGGACTTGCCTTTCAATCTGTCGATGATATGCAGGATGGGGACGGGTATCTGCGGCTGATGAAGCCGAAACAGGTGCGTGAACAGGTCCGCGATTTGATCGCTAAAGCTAAAAACGAGATACGGCCGCTGGGGGCTTCCAATGCAAAGCTCGTGCAGCTCGCCGATTTTCTCCTCGATACCATGCCTAAGGAGACAGCCAGTCATGTACAAATGGATTCAGAAAATTGACTCTCCGGAGGACTTGAAAAAAGTCCCCCTGGCTAAACTTCCGGAGGTTGCCGCTGAATACCGCCAGTTTCTAATTGATTGTGTTTCTCAGACTGGCGGACATCTCGGCGCCAGCCTCGGGGCCCTAGAACTCAATATCGCCCTCCATTACGTGCTCGAATCACCCAAAGACAAAATCTGCTGGGACGTGGGTCACCAGGCCTACGTTCACAAGATGATCACAGGCCGGCGCGACAGGATGCTCAGCCTGCGCCAGCCCGGGGGCATCAGCGGATTTCCTTCGCCCTTTGAAAATATCCACGATCAGTTCATCGTGGGGCATGCGGGCACGGCGATCTCTCAGGCAGTAGGTCTTGCCTGCGCCCGTGATCTGCGTAAGACGAACGAGGAAGTTGTCGCAGTTGTCGGGGACGGCGCGATGACCTCGGGCCTGGCCTATGAGGCCCTTAATAACGCGGGCCATCTCAAGAAGCCGCTTATGATTGTTCTTAATGACAACGAGATGTCGATCGCAAAAAACGTCGGAGCCATCAGCCAGTGCCTGAATCGAGTCATCACCAATCCTATTTATAACCGTATCCGTTCTCAAATGGAGCATCAGCTCGCGAAGTTCCCCAGACTCAGACGGTTTGCCACCAAGAACCTTGAAAGCCTAAAAAACATCCTCGTTCCCGGAATGATTTTTGAAGAACTCGGTTTCCGCTATTTTGGACCCATCGACGGACACGACATCGTGACGCTTGTCGAGACCATGAAAAAAATTCTTGCTCTGAAAGACTGCAGCCTGCTTCATATTGTTACGGAAAAAGGGCACGGCTGTGCCTTGGCCAAAACGGACGCCGAAAAATTTCACGGTGTCACGCCTTTCAATGCGCTTACCGGCGAAAAAGTCAAAAGTGTTTCTGTCCCAGGCGAGGGCGCCGCTTACACCAAAGTTTTTGCTGATTCCCTGGTGAAAATCGCGAGAGAGAATACCCGGGTTGTCGCGATCACCGCTGCAATGCCTACGGGAACAGGTTTGAACGCCTATCAGACAGAATTTCCGGACCGTTTCTTTGATGTCGGTATCGCCGAACAGCATGCGGTTACGTTCGGGGGAGCTCTTGCGAAAGGGGGCTTCAGACCGGTGTGCGCGATCTACTCCACTTTCCTGCAGAGATCGCAGGATAATATCATTCATGACGTGGCTCTTCAGCGTCTGCCTCTGGTCCTTTGTCTCGACCGCGCGGGCCTCGTGGGAGCGGACGGGGCCACTCATAATGGCGTTTTCGACATTAGTTATCTGGGCCATATTCCCGGAATTGTTATCGCCGCCCCTGTCAACGAATTTGAGATGGAGCAGATGCTGCGGCAGGCTGTCGAGTATCCCGGGGTTTATGCTATCCGCTATCCCAGAGCGGGCGTGCCTTCCGCTTTAAGCGCGCTTACCGGCAGCCCCTTCGATATCGCTGAGGGTGAAGTTCTTCGTGAGGGATCGGAGGGTACCATCCTCGCGCTGGGCTCTATGGTCATTACGGCTCTTAAGACAGCTGACCTTCTCAAGGAAGAAGGGTATGATATTGGCGTGATCAACATGCGCTATGCCAAGCCGCTCGACGAATCGCTCATCCTCCGTTCACTTGAAAAAAGTCCCCACCTTTTCACGCTTGAAGAACACGTTCTGACGGGCGGTTTCGGTTGCAAAGTTCTGGAATTTCTCGAGAGACAGGGGATTAGTCAGGTTTTCATCAAAAGGTTTGCTCTGCCCGATCAGTTTATCGAACACGGATCCCGGGATGCTCTTTTAGATCACTTTGGGCTGTCGCCTCAGAAAATAGCGTCTGCGATCGCGCTCGACATCAAGTGCCGCAAACAGGATGTTCTTTAAAGCCCGCCTCTGGCCTAAGCGCGTGCCTATCGTCACTCAACCAGATGAAATAACCCGGGCCTTATGAAACCGCATGGAATCTTCTAAAGTCCAAAAAGTCGGGGTCGTCGTTAATCAGAACAAACGCGGCGCTCTCGCACTCCTGGAAAAAATCAGGCAGTGGCTATCCGCCAGAGGAATCGAAACAGTCGATACCATTTTGGCCCCGATCCATGACTGGCTGCCTGATGTTTCACTTGTCATCTGCCTTGGCGGAGATGGGACACTGCTTTCAGCTGCCGGTAAGATTGTTTCGCGGCCCGTTCCCATCATGGGCGTCAATTTAGGCAGTCTCGGTTTCATGACGGAAGTGCGCCAGGAAGAGGTTTATGAGGAACTGGACATCTTTCTCGCCGGTAAAGCGAAGATTGAAGAACGACTCATGCTCAAATGCACCATTGTCAATGAAGCAAAAAACAGCTGCCGCACCTTTTCTGCGCTTAACGATATCGTTGTCAGCCGAGAGGGACTCACCCGCCTTGTCTCACTGAGCATTTCGGTGAACGATGAGAAACTGACCTGTTTCTCTGGGGACGGTGTCATCATCGCGACGCCTACAGGCTCTACGGCGTATTCACTTTCAGCAGGGGGCGCCGTCGTGCACCCCAAGTTGAAAGCTATCCTTATAACGCCGATCTGCCCTCACGCCATTTCCCTGAGGCCTCTTGTGCTTTCAAGCCATGAAACGATATCTATTCGTCTCGAAGGAATGAGGGGGGAGCGCAGAGCGGTGCTCACCGTAGACGGGCAGGAAGACATCGAGGTTGACGATGCGACCCGGATTACGGTAACCAAGGCAGATTTTTCCATACAGCTCGTCGCAAGCAGTAAGCGCGGGTATCTGCAAATGCTAAAAGAAAATTTTAAACTACCGGAGTAAACTCATGGCCAGCGTGCTTATTATCGATGATGAAAAAGAAATATGCCGCGAATTCCAGGAGATTATGGAAGACGAAGGACACGAAGTTCACACCGCGACGAGAGGAAAGCAGGGAATCGAAATGGTCCGGAGCCGCAAGATCGAGCTCGTCTTCCTGGACGTTTTGATGCCCGGCATGGAAGGCAGGGAAGTGTACGAAGAGATCCGCAAATTTTCTGACGTGCCGGTTGTTATCATGTCGGGTTATATGCCTCAGCATAAAGAGGCTGAAGTCCTTCACCTTGGCGCTTCAGCCTGCCTGAAAAAACCGCTGGATCTGAAGGAAGTCAGAGAGCTTGTTTCAACGATCATTGCGCAGCGCAATTCGGCGGGCCGGCCGAAATGATCAGAGTGCGGTTCGCCCCATCGCCTACGGGTTATCTTCACATAGGAGGAGTGCGGACAGCACTCTTTAACTATCTCTATGCGCGCAATCAGGGCGGATGTTTCATTCTTCGTATCGAGGATACGGACCGGCTGAGATCCAAGCCTGAATTTGAAGAGGAAATCATCGCGTCTCTCAAGTGGCTCGGACTCACCTGGGATGAGGAACTGGTGTATCAAAGCCGCAGAATCGAGCGCTACTCAGACTATGCCCGGAGGCTTACCGAGCACGGCCTGGCGTATGAACAGGTTCAAGACGGTAAAAAAGCTGTCCTCTTGAAAATGCCCAAGAAAGAAGTCGTCTTCACGGATCTCGTGCACGGAGAAACCCGCTTTGACACGTCTCTTTTTGACGACCTTGTGCTCATGAAATCGGATGGCTTTCCAACGTACCATTTCGCCTGTGTGGTCGACGACCATGAGATGGAAATAAGCCATGTGATCCGCGGTGATGATCATCTTTCCAATACCCCTCGTCAGATCGTCATTTATGAATCCCTAGGCTGGAAACCACCCAAGTTCGCCCATCTTCCCTTGATCATGGGGTCCGACGGCAGCCCGCTTTCGAAAAGGCACGGCGCCGTAGCAGCAAGCGCCTACATGGCTAGCGGATATCTGCCGGAAGGGCTGCTTAACTATCTCGCTCTCATGGGCTGGGGAAGCGGGTCCAATCAGGAAATCTTTTCGCTCCCCGAACTCTGCAAGAAGTTCTCTTTGAAAAATATCAACAAGGGGAGTGCGACGTTTAACCCGGATAAGCTGAACTGGATCAACAGCCAGCACATCAAAAAGCTTTCGGACGACGACTACGCCGCACATCTCGCCAAATTTTACCCTGAAAAGTCTGCGGCGATAACACCGGAAAAATGGAAAAGGCTGGCTGTTCTTTTTAAAACGCGGATCCAGAATTTTGCAGATCTTGGCAAAGAAGCCCCTTACGTTTTTGAGGATGTGGAAATTTATGATGAGGCGCTGGTGCGCCAGTATTCTTCATCGGACGCTCTGATGGATCTTCTTGCGGAATGGACGCGCCGGGCTTCAGCCCTTGCAAGCTTTGAAGACGAACAGGCTCTCGAACAATTGACCCGTCAGCTTTGTGAAGAGAAAGGCATGCCTGCGAAAGAGATTATTCATCCGCTGCGTTTTATCCTTTCCGGAAAAACCGTGAGCCCGGGACTGTTTGAACTTATGAATGTCCTGGGCAGGGAAACCTGCCTCAAACGTATGGAACGCTTTGCCGCCTGCCGTCCCGAACCGGGCCGCTGAAAGAGAGTAGACCATGAGCGATTGTCTTTTTTGCCGGATTGCCGGGAAGCAAATACCCGCCAAGCTTGAATATGAGGACGACAGGATCCTGGCCTTTCAGGATATCAATCCCCAGGCACCGGTTCATATTCTCCTGATACCGCGCAAGCATATTGAAAAGATCGGCGATTTGCAGCCTTCAGACGCAGCTCTTGCGGGGGAGCTGATATACAGGGCGAAAGAACTCGCAGCTTCCCGCGGCTGGGACGACTACCGCCTTCTCTTTAATAACGGACCGGAATCGGGTCAGACTGTTTATCATATTCACCTTCATTTGCTTTCCGGACGCCGCATGACTTGGCCCCCGGGTTAATCTGCAAACCGAACTCCACACATCATTCTGCTCTAATCCCCCTGTAGAAAAGCCATATTGTTGATTTAATCACAGACGGCATGTACCTTCTCAGAGGGGATTTCTGTCCATGGACCAAGTTGCTTACAAGGCGGTTTACACGCCGCCCGAAGCTGCGGCGCTTTGCCGCATGAGCGGCGAGGATTTTCAGTCAAAACTTCGCGCAGGAGATGTGGATTTTTTCGGAATACCGGGCGGCCACCTCAGATTCCGCCAGCCGGTTCTGGCATCCTATCTGGAAAGGTTAAGGATTCCGCTTCCAGGGACTTGGACCGGGGCCCCGCGAAATTTCCGCGTTCTCCTTGTGGAAGATGACCCCGATCTTCTGGAGATCATTTCCGAACTCCTGCGAGATGAACCTAGGATAGATGTTCGGGCGGAAGACAGCGGTTTTACAGCCGGACTGCAAATAGCGGGCTGGCATCCAGATCTCATCCTGCTTGATTTTCTCATGCCGGGCATGAGCGGGTTTGATCTTTGCCGGAGACTTCGAAGCCGTCCCGATACAGCCGACATTCCCGTTCTCGCAGTCACCTCCCTGACTTCAGTTGAAGACCGTAAAGTGATTTCCGAATGCGGCGCCTCCGATTTTCTTGGCAAACCCTTTCACAGTGAGACCCTTCTCCTTAAAGTCCGCCAGTTGCTGGGAATCGAAGATTCCGCCTCCCTTTCTGCCTGATCCTGTCCTGAAAAAAGTTTAAAGGATGGCCTTGTACCCTTAGAGAAGAATCATTATAATGTCGCTTCGTCTTTCTTGTCCGTTTACACGGGGCAGCACCAGAGAAATGATTTTGTTTTTTTGGGGGATGGTGTAACGGTAGCACTAGTGACTCTGGATCACTCAGTCTTGGTTCGAATCCAGGTCCCCCAGCCATATTGTGAAGCTGCAAACGGTTTTGATTCAGCAGTTATATAAAGGATAGCTAATGCAGGCTCCTTTGTGCGAGCGTGGCGAAATTGGCAGACGCACCAGCTTGAGGGGCTGGCGGCCGCAAGGTCGTGGAGGTTCAAGTCCTCTCGCTCGCACCATTTTTTCTAAAGGATCGATGATCAAAGCCTTTCAGATAATTTTTCCCGCCCTGTATTTTCTGGCCGTCATGTTGAGGACATAGCTGTGATCAAAGTAATACCGAATCATGTGTTCCGCGAGTACGATATTCGCGGCATCGCCGATAAAGAATTCACCGATGAACTTGTTTCTGCAATAGGCAGGGCTTTTGCCACACTGATCCGCAAGGAAGGTAAAAAAGTCATAGGCGTCGGGCATGATATGCGCCCCACTTCCGACCGGCTCACGGTGGCGCTGATCGGGGGATTGACTCAAGGAGGCCTTGATGTGGTCGACCTCGGTTTGATTCCCACGCCCGTCCTTTATTTTTCCGTCTCTCATCTGAAGCTCGACGCGGGCATCTCCATTACGGGCTCTCACAATCCCGTAGAATACAACGGTTTCAAATTTCATCTTTCTGACCGTCCTTTCTTTGGCGCTGAAATCCAGGAACTCCGGGAAATTGTCGAGAGTCAGACTTTCTCCACCGGCTCCGGCAAGGTTCAGAAAAAAGTCATCATCGAAGATTATCAAAAATATGTTCTTGGCCTTTTCAAACCTTCCCGCAAGCTCAAAGTTGTTATTGATTCCGGTCATGGCATGGGCGGTATCGTCGCGCCAGAACTCTTAAAGAGCCTCGGCCATGAAGTGATTGAACTTTTTTCTAACCTCGATTCGTCCTTTCCCGACCACCATCCCGACCCTTCTGAACCGCATAATCTCGAACACCTTCAGAAAAAAGTACTTGAGACGAACGCCGATCTCGGTATCGCTTTCGATGGCGACGCAGACCGGCTCGGGGTCGTGAACGAAAAGGGCGGCATTCTTCCGGGAGACATGATTCTTCTGCTTTGCGCCCGGGCGATCCTGAAGAAGAAACCGGGAGCCACGATCATCGGAGATGTAAAATGCTCGCAGAGCGTGTATGACGACATTCAAAAGCGCGGCGGCAAACCCATTATGTGGAAGACGGGACATTCCCTTATTAAAGCGAAGTTGAAAGAAACTAAAGCCGAGCTTGCAGGCGAGATGAGCGGGCATGTTTTTTTTGTGGACCGATGGTTTGGATTCGACGACGCCATTTATGCGGCGTGCAGGGTTCTCGAAATACTTCAGGAGGACACGCGGCCTCTTTCTAAACACCTGGCCGATCTCCCGAAACTCTATTCGACGCCCGAACTCAGGCTCGACTGCCCTGAGGAGATCAAGTTCGCGCTTGTAAAGAAGGCCGTTGAAGAGTTCAAAAAAGAATACAATGTCATCGATACGGACGGGGCGAGGGTCGTTTTTAATGACGGCTGGGGACTGGTGCGCGCCTCAAACACCCAGCCCGTTCTCGTGATGCGCTTTGAAGCACAGAGCGAGAAACGTCTTAAAGAAATCCGTTCCATCATTGAAAGTAAGATAAAGCAAGTACGCGGTAGTCTATAAATGCTGTGGGCCGTCATCATGGCTGGGGGTCAGGGCACCCGCTTCTGGCCTGAAAGCCGGCGGGCGAAACCGAAGCAATTCCTCAAGCTCTTCGGATCCAAAACTCTTCTCGAAGAAACTCTCGAACGTATTCAGACCCTGATTCCCGCAGATCGCGTTCTCATCGTCACCCAGGAAGATAAAATCGCGCTCGCCCGGAAGATCGCGGGACGCTCGGTGCAGGTGATAGGCGAACCGGTTGGGCGCAATACGGCTCCCTGCCTAATTCTGGCCGCGGCCTGGATAATGAAAAAAGATCCGGAAGCCGTCATTGCCGTTCTTCCCTCCGACCATCTCATCACAAACAAAAAAATATTCCGCAAAGCACTTACGGCGGCGGCGAGAGCTGCCGAGGCAAAGCGGCTGCCGGTAACATTTGGTATCCGTCCTGGCTATGCAGCTACGGGCTACGGGTATCTCGAGATGAAAAGGGAAAGCGAGCGTATCGCAGGTTTTTCTCTTCACCCGCTGAAACGATTCCACGAAAAACCCGCGCTGAAAACAGCTCAACGTTTCGTGAAGGCAGGAAATTTTCTCTGGAACAGCGGAATGTTTGTATGGAAAGCACGCGAGGTCCTGAACGCAGCTTCTCTTTATCTCCCCGAAACGTACGCACTCGCGCTTAAAATTGTGAAGGGCGGTTTGCAGAAAAATATGCGCAGCCATTTCAAGAGGATGCCCGCTATTTCAATCGACTACGGCCTTATGGAAAAAATGACGGGAAGAATCCTCTGTATTCCGGTGGATTTCGGGTGGAGCGACGTGGGAAGCTGGAAAGCTATAGCGGACCTCATGCCAAGGGATAAAGGAGGGAACGCGGTCTCGGGTGAAATCATTCTGTACCGAAGCTCGAACAATTTCATCAAATCAGGAGAAAGGCTTATCGCCTGTGTCGGTGTCCGTGATTTGATCATCGTCGACAGCGTCGACTCGCTTCTGATCTGCGGGAAAGATGAATCGGAGAACATTCGCAGTGTGATTGAAGAGCTCGAGCGCAGGGGCAGAAAAGACCTTTTGTAATTGAATCTAACTGACTGGGATCTGCCGGCTTAGGCTTACCGCAGGTCACCGCTGATTATAACCCAACCAAACTTATGACCTATCTACGCTGTATTTTAAAACCCGGTAAAGACAAACCTCTGATAGGCCGCCACCCCTGGGTTTTTTCAGGCGCGATCAACGAGATCGATGAATCCTGCGCAAAAGGCGATCTGCTCGAGATTTATTCCGCGGAAGGCGAGTACCGCGGCACTGGTTACTTTAATCCCGAATCCCAGCTTTCCGTCCGGATCCTATCATTTAAAAAACGGCCCATCGACACCTCTTTTTTCCAAGAACGTCTCAAGAGAGCATTGGAAATTCGCCGAAAAGTCGGCCTGCCCTCCTCTTCCACGGATAGTTTCAGGCTGGTTCATGCCGAAGCTGACGGCCTTCCCGGCCTCATCGTGGATTTTTATGCCGGATACGCCGTTGTCCAGATCCTCACCGCCGGAATGGAGAAATTTAAAGGCGTTATAACAGACATCCTCGTTTCCCTGCTATCACCCAAAGGGATCTTTGAGAAAAGCCCGGCCGAATTCAGAAGTAAGGAAGGTTTGCTACCGGCCGAAGGATGCCTCGTGGGAGAACCCGTCCCGGATCTTGTGGAAATCCGGGAAAACGGCCAGCGCTTCTATGTAGATCTAAAGAAAGGCCAGAAAACGGGTTTTTTCCTGGATCAGAGAGACAACCGAGATCTCGTGAAAAGTGTTTCAGCTGGCGCGAATGTCCTTAATTGTTTTTCTTATACGGGCGGGTTTTCCGTATTTGCAGCGGCCGGAGGCGCCTCTTCAGTCATCTCGGTTGACGCTTCAGCCTACGCGCTGGAACTTTCGGAAAAGAATATGGCGCTCAACGGTTTTGGAGCTGTTCATTCTGCCGTCCAGGCGGATGTTTTTGAATACCTTCGGCAGGAGGGAGAGGCCTTTGACCTTATCGTTCTCGACCCGCCGGCTTTCTGTAAAAACAAATCACACGTGGATGCCGCCGCCCGCGGTTATAAGGATATCAATCTTTGTGCTCTCAAAAGATTAAGACAGGGCGGCTTCTTTTATACGGCCTCCTGCTCCTCTCATATATCCGCCGATCTGTTTCAGAAGATTTTGTTTGCCGCCGCCAAGGATGCCGGCCGCGAGCTGAGAATTCTCTCCAAAACCTCTCATCCGGCGGATCATCCGGTGAGCATTTACCATCCTGAAGGAGAGTACTTGAAAGGTCTCCTTTGCATTGCCGACTGATCCCAGTTTGTTTAAAATTATTATTTATTGTTAATGAAAGGCCGTAAAAGTACGATCTATATTGTATACTTTGGCCAGAAGGAGACACTCCATGGACATCCTGGAAAATTCAAAAAATATCAGCGAAGGCAAACGAAAAGCACTCGAACTCGCGGAAGATTCACGTGAACAGGAGTGGACGCACCCAAGTTTTGTCGCTGAACTCTTTAAAGGCAATGTCCGCTGGGATCTTCTTTTTCCTTACCCTATTCAAAATGACGAAGACCGATTAATAGGGGATGAATTCCTCAAAAGGCTCGAAACCGTTCTCAAAGATAACATCGACCCCGATAAGGTGGACCAGACGGGCGATGTTCCGGATCAGGCCTTGAAGGCACTCGCTAAACTCAAGTGTTTCGCCATGAAAATTCCCAAAGAGTACGGCGGACTAGGCCTTTCTCAGACCAATTACAATCGCGCCATCCATCTTGTCGCGAGCTACTGCTCCTCTACGGCCGTCTGGCTTTCCGCCCACCAGTCGATCGGTGTTCCCCAGCCTCTCAAACTCTTCGGGACGGAAGAACAGAAAAAGAAATACTTTCCCCGTTTCGCGGAAGGATCCATTTCGGCCTTTGCTCTTACGGAACCGGATGTCGGCAGCGATCCGGCCCGCATGAAAACGACTGGGGTTCCTACCGAAGACGGAAAGCATTTTATTATCAACGGAGATAAGCTCTGGTGTACGAACGGGCCTAAAGCCGACATTCTTATCGTCATGGCGCAGACGCCGCCGAAGATGGTCAATGGCCGCGAGAAGAAGCAGATCACGGCTTTCATCGTCGAACGCGCTATGGGCGGGATCGAAGTACTCCACCGCTGTGACTTCATGGGCTTGAAAGGCATTCAGAACGGACTTATGCGGTTTAAGGACGTCAAAGTGCCCCGGGAGAATATCCTGGGCGGAGAAGGGAAAGGACTTAAGATCGCCCTTACCACGCTGAATACAGGCCGTCTTACCATGCCTGCCGCTGTAACGGGCGGGTCCAAGTGGTGCCTTCAGGTTGCCCGCAAATGGTCTAATGAACGGGAGCAGTGGGGAGATAAGATTGGAAAGCACGAAGCCGTTGCCCATAAGCTCGCGAACATGACCGCTACCATTTTTGCGATGGATGCGGTGACTTATCTGACGTCTGCGATGGTGGACCAAAAGAAAAATGATATCCGCCTGGAAGCCGCTATGGCGAAACTCGCCTGTACGGAAGCCAGCTGGAAGATCGTGGACGGGACGATTCAGATCCGCGGTGGGCGAGGATATGAAACCGGGCCTTCGCTCAGAGCCCGCGGAGAAATAGGATACGCCGTCGAGCGTATGATGCGTGACGCGCGTATCAACACGATTATTGAAGGCACAAGTCAGATCATGCGTCTTTTTATCGCGCGCGAAGCCATGGATACCCATGTCAGGCTTATTATGCCGTTGATGTCGAAAAAGACGCCCGCCGGTCAGAAATTTTCTCTTGGAATGAAGGCTTTGAGGTTTTACAGTATCTGGTACCCAAAACAATTCCTTCCGCGGACCCAGATGCCCTCGAACGTGAAGGTTCCGGACGCCCTCAAACCGCATATGAAATATATTGGAAGAACGTCTTCTCGCCTGGCCAGAAACCTCTTTCTTGCCATGGGGCTTTATCAGGAAAAACTCGAGAAGAAGCAGCAGCTCATGTCAAAGATCGTTAACATCGGCTGCGACCTTTTTTCCATGTCGGCGAGCTGTTCGCGTGCTATTTACATGCTGGAGAAGAATCCCAATGACCAGGGACCCGTCGAACTTGCTGACCTCTTCTGCCGGCAGGCCAAAGGCAGGGTGGAGAAACAGTTTAGCGGTCTTTTCCACAACAGCGACGAGTTCGCTTACCAGGTTGCCCAGAATCTTCTGGAACAGAAGTATCTCTGGCTTGAAAACGATATCATTGAAACCCTCGCCTAGCTGAATTCAGTGCTTAACGGCTAAAGTCGAATCGTCAATCTTGGACTGATTTGCCTCCGGGCGGCTGGGATTATTATTTTTGGCTTACTTTGAAGAAGCCTGTTCAGGCCTTATAAGCACTTTCGTTGCTTTCGCAATCTCCCGTGAATTTTTTTCGCCAGCCTATTTACCTTCATTGACAGGAACCCGGCCACACTTTAAAATGCGGTGATCTCACATCTTGCGCACAATTTTAATTATAGACCACACATGCGAGTTTTAAGCGGTACCCGCCCAACGGGCAAGCTTCATCTTGGGAACCTTCTTGGCGCCATAGAGAATTTCCGGAAACTCCAGGGGCAGGATGCGTTCTTTATGATCGCCGACTGGCACGCATTGACGACGGAATACGAGTCACAAACGTCGATTGCGGATAATGTTCAGGAGGTGGTGCTTGATTATCTGGCGAGCGGTCTCGACCCCGCCCAGTGCACAATCTTCATTCAGAGCGAAGTTCCGGAGCATCTCGAACTTTCAATGATTTTCTCCATGATCACACCGCTCGGATGGCTCGAAAGGAACCCGACTTATAAAGACCAGCTTAATGAACTCAAGGGTAAGGAACTGAATACCCACGGGTTTCTGGGTTATCCCGTTCTGCAGGCAGCAGACATTCTGGTCTATAAAGCGAATAAAGTCCCCGTTGGGGAGGATCAGTTGCCGCACCTGGAACTGGCCCGTGAAATAGGGAGACGGTTTCATCATCTTTACAAGGTGGATATTTTCCCTGAGCCTGAAGCCATCATGACCAGCACGCCGAAAGTGCCCGGCACCGACGGCCGGAAGATGAGCAAGAGCTATAACAACTGCATTTACATTTCCGATCCAACAGAGGAAGTGCGCAAGAAAGTAAAAGGGATGATAACGGACCCGGCCCGCAAAAGGCGCGAAGACAAAGGGAACCCGGATGTTTGCCCTGTCTATTATCATCACAAGCTATTTAATAGTCAGGAAGGCGTGGAAAAAGTCGCCGTAGAATGTCGTCAGGCTCTGCGCGGCTGTGTGGAATGCAAGATGGAAATGGCCGGGAAAATGAACGAATTCCTGGACCCTATTAGAAAAAGGCGGGACGAATGGAACCTGAAAAAGACAGAGATCCGCAAGATCCTGGACAAAGGGAAGGCGAAGGCGAGAGAAGTGGCCTCCCAGACAGTGGCCGAAGCGATGAGGGCCGTGGGAATGAGGAAATAAAGAACCTGGCGGGTGTGGGAATTGCCTCGAGGCGTTCGGAAGATATTGAGCCCGCTGGCTCGGGAGTTTTGCAGGAAGGATCGCAGGAATCTCAAGGGATTGTCAACACCGCGCGGAATCCGCTCCACATCAAAATCACGGCCTACGATGGTCCTCTTGATCTTCTGCTCGATCTTATCAAGAAGAACGAGATGGATATTTATAATATCCAGATCCTTGAAATAACGCACCAGTACCTTAAATACCTGGATGAAATGCGGCAGCTCAATCTTGAAGTGGCAGGAGAATTTCTTGTCCTCGCGGCGACGCTTCTCTATATCAAATCGAGGACTCTCCTGCCGATCGAGGATGAGACCGACGATGAGGACGGTCTCGATCCGCGTGAAGAACTTATCCGAAAACTTCTTGAATATCAGGCCTTCAAAGAAGCCGCTAAGTCGTTAGGCATTCTCGAAAGCGACCGAAGCCAGATTTTTACCAGACAAATTTCGGAATACTATCTTGCGGATCTCGATATGGAAGAACCGCAGATTGACACTTTTAGCGCAAATCTTTATGATTTGCTTTCCGCATTCCAGAAAGTGCTGACCCGCCAGGGAAAAGAAAACCTGCACGAAGTATTCGAGCAGCTCATTTCCATAGAAGAAAAGATGGCGGAGATCAAGCTTGTACTCATGAGCGAAAAGAAAGTCCTCTTCACGAAGCTTTTCGGAGAGACGGTAACGCGCAACGAGCTCATCGCGACCTTTCTGGCTTTGCTCGAGATTGTTCGTTCTAGATATGCGTTTGTAAAGCAGGACAAACAATTTGGTGAAATCATGATCGAAAAAAATGAAAACACTTTGAGTCCAGCCGAAGAGGAGACGAAGTGAACACAAAGAGCAGAGATGTAAAAGAAAAAGAAAGAGAGCAGCAGCTGAAAGAGCTGCGCCGAGACCTTGAGGAAAAGCTGGAAGACCATCTTCCGCCCGAACTTCTCGATGACAAAATCCGGGTCGAGGTGGAAAAAGCGGATCTCAGCGTTCCGCTCGAACCTGACCGTGCAAAGAAAATCATCGAGGCCCTGCTTTTCGCCTCCTCGAAGCCCATGAACACAAAAGAGATAAAAAAAGTCCTGAGGAATTTTGGCGTCCGTGAAATCGAGGAAATGATTCTCGAACTGAAACGGGAATACGAAGAAGCGGGCCGAAGTTTTGAGATTTATGAAATTGCAGGCGGCTTTGAAATTGCGACGCGCAAAGAATTCGCGCCATGGATATGCCGCGCCGAAGTGCAGAAACGGGCAAAGCAAGCGACCCAGTCGGCCCTGGAAACACTCGCCATTCTTGCCTACAAGCAGCCTCTGACGAGAGCAGAAATCGAAGAACTGCGCGGGGTTGACGTGAGCGGAGTGGTTGCCAATCTCATGGAGAAAGGTTTCATAAAGATTGTGGGCAAGAAAGAAATCCCCGGCAGGCCTTTTCTGTATGCGACCACCGAAAAGTTCCTCGAACATTTCGGACTGAATGCTTTGGGGGATCTTCCTAATATAGAAGAAATAAAATTGCTGGTCGAGAAATCCGTTAAAAGAGAAGATCTCCTCGGGAGCAAGGGGAATGTGATTGATGTGCCGGCCGAAAGGGTACAACCGGAAAGCGGCGCCTCAGAAGACATTCCGTCTGCCGAAACCTTGAATGAAGAAAATCACTCTCCGTCTCCAGCGGTAGAAGATGAGGGAGAAGTCCTGGAAGAGGATGATACCCATCAGCTTGAAGAAGAGCCGGACGCAACCTTTGAGGAAGAAGGCTCACCCGCTCATTTGGAAGCAAACGACGGTGATGAGGAAGACAGGCAGGATAGATAATATGGATGAAGGCAAGGCAGCGGACCTCGACGGTCTTCGAAGAAAAATCGACTCTCTGGACAAGAAAATCATCGCTCTCCTGAACGATCGGACGACGCTTGTTCTCGACATCGGCAAAGCGAAAGAAAAGACAGGGAAGGCTTTTTACGCGCCTGAGCGGGAAAGCCAGATCTATGAGATGCTCGACAGCGAAGCGAAAAAGGGCGTTCTTCCATCGCATGCTTTAAAGTCGATATACCGCGAGATCATGTCTGCATCGCTTTCTCTCGAGAAACCGCTGACGATTGCCTATCTCGGGCCTGAAGCCAGTTTTACGCACCTTGCATCATTGAATAAATTCGGCTCCAGCGTGAGCTACTTCCCGGCATCACATATTAATGAAGTTTTCGGCGAAGTCGAACGGGGCCGGGCCGATTACGGCGTGATTCCGATCGAGAATTCTACTGAAGGCGCCGTCAATCATTCTCTTGATATGTTTATCGATTCGGATCTTAAAATCTGCTCCGAAGTGCTTTTCAAGATCGACCACCATCTTATGTCTCATTCCGACATGAAGTCGATCAGAAGGGTTTATTCGCATCCTCAGGTGTTCGGTCAGTGCCGCCAGTGGATCCAGATCCACCTGCCTCAGGCGGAACAGATCATGACCGTGAGTACCACCCAGGCCGCTCAGCGCGCGGAAAAAGAAGATGGAGCAGCCGCCATCGCTTCCAAGCTCGCGGCGACTCTTTATAATCTGCCAATCCATGCGGAGGGCATTCAGGACTTTGCGAAAAACGTGACGCGTTTTCTTGTCATTTCAAGCCAAATTTCAAAGCCGACGAAACGCGACAAAACCTCGATTCTGGTTTCGGTCAAAGACAAGGTAGGAGCGCTCTACGACATGCTTCTTCCGATTAAAAAGCACCAGATTAATATGACGAAAATAGAATCCCGTCCTTCAAAAAAGAAAGTTTGGGAATATTATTTCTTCATTGATTTTCAGGGACATGTCGGCAATCCCAAAATTAAAAAGATGCTGGACGTCATGGAAAAAAAAGTCAAATTCCTAAAAGTTCTCGGCTCCTACCCGGAATCCGCGGGCAAAGAAATCTGATTTATCCAAAAGATGCAAACGATGACACGTAAACTCTACAAAGAATACATAGACCAGATCCATCCGTATGAACCGGGCAAGCCTATACGCGAAGTCGAAAGGGAACTCGGTCTTCGCAACATCGTGAAGCTCGCCTCGAATGAGAATCCTCTTGGGCCCTCGGGCAAGGCGCTCAGGGCCATGCGGCGGGTTCTTCGAGAAGTTCATATGTATCCGGAAGGCTCATGCCATTATCTCGTGAAACGGCTCGCGCTCGAACTGAATCTTCCCGAAGAACAGCTCCTGATAGGAAACGGGTCCAATGAAATACTGGAACTTCTTGTGCGCGGCTTTCTGGAACCGGGCGACGAAGTCATAAGCTCTGAAACGTCCTTCCTCGTTTATCCGATTCTTACGCAGGCGTGCGGTGCAAAATTTGTCAGCGTTGCCATGAAAGATTATCGGTATGATCTCCAGGGCATCCTGAAAGCCATTACGGACAAGACCAAAATAATTTTTATCGCGAATCCAAATAATCCGACCGGCACCTACGTGACGGAATCGGAAGTCGCTGCATTTATAGAACGAGTGCCCGACGACGTGATTGTTTGTTTTGACGAGGCGTACGTCGATTTCGTCGATGCTGGAGATTTCCCCAGGATCATGGAGTATGTCCAAAAAGGACGCGACAATGTCATTATTATGCGCACGTTCTCTAAAGCTTACGGTCTTGCTGGACTTCGCGTCGGCTACGCGATCGCCTGCAAAAAAATGATTTCGTATCTTCATAAAGTCAGACAGCCTTTCAATGTTAATATGATCGCGCAGGCCGCAGCCGCAGCAGCTCTCGATGACCGCTTTTTTTTATGGAGAACAAAGCATCTTGTTGTTTCCGGCAGGCTCTTTCTCTACAAGCGCTTTAAACTGCTTGGTCTCAAGTTTCTCCCCAGTCAGGGGAATTTTGTACTGGTCGATACCGGGCGCGACAGCAATGAGGTGTTTCAGCATCTGTTGCGTCAGGGTTTGATCGTTCGTTCCATGAAAAGCTATGGCCTTTCCACCTGGATCCGTGTCACGGTGGGCCGCCGCAGCCAAAACGCGCAATTTATCAGACTGCTTAAGGCATATTTGCAAAAAGGAGCTCAGTAATGATTATTGTAATGAGACAGACAGCAACACCTGAAGAAATCGAGCACGTCTGCCAAAAAGTAAAGGAACTGGGGCTGACACCCCAGGTTTCACGAGGCGTCGAACGCACGATCGTAGGTGTTATCGGCGAGGAAGAAAAACTTGTCGTAAAGCCGCTGGAAGCTTTCCCGGGCGTGGAAAAAGTCGTTCCTATTCAGAAAAGCTACAAGCTCGCAAGCCGGCATTTTAAAGACGAGCCGAGCGAGTTCGACATGGGTAACGGTGTCATTATCGGCGGTAAACGAATCCATGTTATGGCGGGACCCTGCTCCGTAGAAGGCCGGGACATGCTATTTAAGACCGCGGCCGCCGTTAAGAAAGCAGGCGCTACTTTTTTGCGCGGAGGTGCATTCAAGCCGCGCACCTCACCCTATTCTTTTCAGGGGCTCGGCGAAGAAGGCTTAAAATACCTTCGTGAAGCAGCGGATGAATATGGTTTGCTCGTGGTCACTGAAGTTATGGATACGAGAAGCGTCGACCTGGTCGCGAGGTATTCGGACATGCTTCAGATCGGCGCCAGAAACATGCAGAACTTCGATCTATTGAAAGAGTGCGGCTCATCGAAAAAACCGGTTCTTCTGAAACGTGGTTTATGCGCAACGATTCAGGAGTTACTTCTTTCAGCTGAATATTTGCTTTCAAAAAACAATTTCAAGGTGCTGCTGTGTGAAAGAGGTATCCGCACTTTTGAGACGGCCACGAGAAACACGATCGACATCAACGCAATCCCTGTTATTAAACACGAGTCGCATCTTCCTGTGCTCGTTGACCCCTCGCACGGAACGGGAGTGCGTGAGTACGTACTTCCTATTGCCCGCGCGTCTATCGCGGCGGGTTGCGATGCGATCATGGTCGAGGTCCATCCCAATCCTGAAGAGGCGAGAAGCGATGGACCGCAATCCCTGCTTCCTGATCAATTTGCCCACTTTATGAATGAAATCCGGGTCATTGCCCACGCCGTAGGCCGAGAGCTTTAATCTGCCGGAAGTTTTACTTCCAGCACAACCTTTAGAAGCGAATGAAACCAAACAGCATTGCTGTCATAGGATTGGGTTTAATGGGAGGCTCTCTTGCCGCTGCGTGCAGGAGTAAATTTCCTAAAGCTCACATCGTTGGTGTCAGTCGCAATCCACAGGCCCTGACGCTGGCGAAAAAAAAAGGCTGGATTCATCAAGGTAGCAGAATGCTGGCCGATGCAGCGAATTGCGATTTAGCGGTGCTTTGTACGCCAGTGGATGCGTTCAAGGAAGCGCTCATCGCACTTGACCGCCATGCAACCCGCTCTTTGCTTGTCACGGATGTAGGCAGCGTTAAAGGCGATATTTGCAGATTTGTCGACACCCGCCGCTGGAACCATCTGCAATTTGTGGGAGCTCACCCGATGGTGGGATCTCACAAACAGGGTGTGCATGCAGCAATTCCCACTTTATATGATAAGGGCCTCGTCTTTGTCACTCCCGGGACCAAGAGTTCCTTGGGTTCAACTCGTCAGATTACAGCGTTTTGGACAGCGCTTTCCGTGCGGATTGTTAAAATATCTCCTAGGCGCCACGATGAAATCGTTAGTCAGATTAGTCATTTACCCCACGCCATCGCGGCTTGTCTTATGTTAGCTGTTGATAGAAAAAATATGAAGTATGTGGGAAGCGGGTTTCGCGATGTGACCCGCATAGCCGCGTCCCATCCCTCCATTTGGGCCCCGATTTTTCTAACGAACCGCACCGCCTTGACCCGCCAGCTTAAGATCTATGAAAAAAGTGTGAAAGCCTTACGCCTTATGATTAGTGTCAAAGATGAGGCCAAACTCAGAAAAGCTCTTAAAGTATCTTCAGCTATGAGATTAGAAATATAACTTTGATTTAAAAAGCTTTGTGTTATAATCCCCTTCGATCAAAAATTTCTTCAGGAGGATTGCATTTATATGAGTTTGACTTTTGCCGAATTACTTGAAAAAAGCGTTAAAAACGTAAAGGAAGGGGAGCTGGTCAAAGGTAAAGTCGTGGCCTTGCGTCAAAAAGACGTAGTCATCGATATCGGTTATAAAGCCGAAGGTATCATAAGTCTGGAAGAGTTCAGCAGTCCCGACGAAATTACAGTTGGCTCAGAAGTTGAAGTCCTTTTCGAAAGTTTTGATGATGTTCAAGGAACGGCCGTTCTCTCCAAGCGGAAAGCGGACCGTCAGCGAACGTGGAACGATCTGATCGAGAACGCCACCGAAGGCAGCATTGTCGAAGGCAAGATTTTCAAAAAGGTCCGCGGCGGCTTTATGGTTGATATCGGAATGGAAGCTTTTCTGCCCGCTTCACTCGTCGATCTCAAGCCCACCCGTAATCTTGACCAGTTTCTCGGAGTGTCAAGCAAGTTTGTAATTGCCAAGATAAACCACAAGCGAAAAAATATCGTTGTTTCTCGCAAAGATTTTCTTGAAAAGGAAAGAGAAGGCGCTCGTACCCGCAAATTACAGAGCCTCACAGAAAACGATGTCGTCAAAGGCCGAGTAAAAAACATCACAGATTTCGGTGTTTTCGTTGATCTCGGAGATCTTGATGGCCTGCTTCATATCACGGACATGAGTTGGGGACGTGTTTCTCATCCTTCTGAACTTGTAAAGCTGGGTGAAGAAATTGAAGTTGCCGTCATTTCTCTTGATATGGCTAATAAAAAAGTATCTCTTGGCATGAAGCAGAAAACACCTAACCCTTGGGACCATGTCGATAACAAGTATCCCAGCGGCACGCATGCTCACGGCAAAGTTGTGAACATTCTTCCCTATGGTGTATTTGTCGAGCTTCAACCCGGAATCGAAGGGCTTGTGCACATTAGCGAACTTTCTTGGACGAAGCGCGTAAGCCATCCGTCCGAGATCCTCAAAATCGGTGATGAAGTCGATGTTATGGTTCTCAATCTGGACAAAGATGGAAAGAAAATCTCTCTTGGTATCAAGCAAGCTCAGGAGAATCCGTGGCTCAGAGTGCAGGATAAATATCAAATTGGAGATCGCGTTAAAGGAGTGGTTAGGAATTTAACTGATTATGGCGCTTTTGTAGAGCTTGAGCCAGGAATTGATGGTCTTGTTCACATTTCCGATATTTCCTGGACGCATAAAGTGACGCGGCCCAGTGAGGTATTAAAAAAGGGGCAGGACGTCGAAGTTATGATTCTAGCCATTGATACGGACGCCCAGAAAATTTCTCTTGGAATTAAACAGCTATCCGAGGATCCTTGGGATAAATTGACAAAAGACCTTCCTACCGGTCTGCAACTCAAAGGCAAAGTTACCCGTATTGTCAGTTTCGGTCTTTTTGTAGAACTCGAGAACGGACTTGAAGGTTTAGTCCACGTTTCTGAAATTCGCGACACACAATCCGAAGATCTCGAGAAAAACTTTAAAGTCGGTGATGAAATTACCGTTTCTATCTTGCATGTCGACCATGAAGCGCGCAAGATTGCGCTGACCTGCAAGAACGAAACAGTTTCTGCGACGTAGTTCTGTCTAAGGTTAATCTAGCAAGTGTCCAGCACCAACCACACTAAACGCCGGGTCGTCGTTACCGGTCTCGGAGCCATCACCTCATTAGGTGTCGGCATCCGGGAGTTGTGGGCTGGTCTGGAGTCTGGCCGCTCAGGAATCTCTCTCATAGAAGCCTTTGATACCCGCGATTTTACCACCCGCTTTGCCGGAGAAATTAAGACGTTCGACCCTGCCAAATTTATTGAATTCAAGCGCCTGAAAAGAATGGACCGCACCTCTCAGCTTGCGGTCGCTTGTGCCAAGATGGCCATTGAAGATGCGGGCGTAGACCTGAAATGTAACGGCGCTGATAAAACCGGCGTTATAGTGGGTACTGCAATGGCAGGGCACGGATACATTTTAGATCAACACACGACACTTATGGAGCGCGGTCCCATGAGAATCAATCCCTTCACCGCCCTTGCTTCCTTCCCTGATGCCTGCGCCAGCAATATTTCTATTGAACTCGGTGTAACCGGACCCAGTTTTTCTATTGCAACGGCGTGCTCTTCCGCTTCAGACGCATGCGGATATGCTTTTGAGGCGATCGCGAGCGGTACGCTCGATTTTCTTATCATGGGAGGAGCTGAGGCATCCATTTATCCAGGAATACTCGCTGCCTTTTGTGTTGCCCGCGCGTTGTCGACCCGCAATGACGACCCCATGGGTGCTTCACGACCGTTCAGCCGGGATCGGGATGGCTTCGTTTTAGGTGAGGGCGCCGGAATGCTGGTTGTGGAAGAGTACGAACATGCAAAAAAGCGAGGAGCTCATATTTACGCTGAAATCCTTGGCCATGGCATGACATGCGATGCCTATCATATGACTGCGCCTGATCCGGAAGGCAAAGAGGCAAGCCGTGCTATGAAAATGGCCCTTAGCGCTGCGGGCCTCACTCTTGAAGATATCAATTATATTAACGCCCATGGCACTTCGACCTTATTAAATGACAAGACTGAAACTCTGATCATCAAGAAAGTCTTTGGAGACCAGGCTTATAAAATCCCCATTAGCTCTACAAAGTCGATGATCGGACATCTTATCGGCGCTGCGGGAAGCGTTGAGCTTGTATCGACGATTCTCGCGATGGAACACGGTGTATTGCCTCCGACGATCAACTACAAAGTTCAGGATCCAGAATGCGATCTGGATTATATTCCGAACGAAGCAAGACAGGCGAAAATCCGTTATGCGATGAAGAATTCCTTCGGATTTGGGGGCAAAAATTCTGTGCTGATTTTGGGCAAGGTTTAGTGCAGTAAAGGTGCTTAAGCTTTTTTGGCTTTCAAGATATCTTCCCCATCTTCTTCCCCGCCAGCTGCGCCGTCCAATATTCCGCGGTCAGAATCTTCGATAAAACGCACTAAGTGCGCAGCGGCTTCGCTTCGATAACGTTTCTTTATTTCGGCCAAAGCCTGGGTCACATTCAATCCCGACCGGTAAAGCAGCTTATAGCATTGTCTGATTTCTTCGCGAGTTGCGGCATCAAATCCATTGCGCCGAAGACCAACCACATTGATCCCGAGAACAACGGCAGGACGTCCGCCGCATATCATATAGGGTGGAATATCTTTATTAACGGCTGAGAGCGCACTCAACAGCGATAGTTTTCCCACCCTGGTAAATTGATGCAATCCCGTCATGCCGGACAAAAAGGCGTTGTCCTCTACGATGCAGTAGCCGGTAAGCGAGGCCTGGTTAACAAGCGTAATTTTATTTCCGAGCTGGCAATTATGAGCAATATGGCAATAAGCCATGATGAAATTGTTATCGCCGATGACTGTCGAGGAGCCTTCCTTGGTTCCCCTGTGAATGGTGACGAATTCCCGGATGATATTGCGGCACCCGATTTTTGTGAAAGAGTCTTTACCTTGAAATGCAATATCCTGAGGCGTATGGCCTATGACAGCGTTCATATGGATCTGATTATCATCCGAGATTTCAGTTCCGCGGGCAATATAGGCGCCGGCCATGATATGATTTCGGTTTCCGATTTTGACACCTTCTTCGATGATGACGTGGGGACCTATGATATTATCGAGCCCGATAGAAGAACCGGCGCCGATCAGAGCGGTAGGATGCATTTGCGACATGGGGCGAATAATATCATTCGATGCATGGTTTGTCCATAAGCCGGCGTTCAGCCACTCTAGAACCGCCCGATGAGTGGACAAGCTTTTTTGTACCTTTCAGGTGACGAACGTCATTCAAGATTTCATATCGCACTTCGCAGCCAGTCTATTTGACGCTCTATTTTTTGCCTGTTAGAATGACGAGCTCTATCATAGAAAGGATAAGGCCTTGCTGGAAAAAGCCTCACGACAGCTGGAAGTTTTAAAAGAGGGAATTGTCGACCTTATTTCCGAGCCCGAATTCCTCAAAAAACTTGAGTGGTCCGTAGAGAATAAAAAACCCCTCCGGATCAAATACGGCGCCGACCCTTCCGCTCCTGATCTCCATCTCGGCCATACGGTGCCGCTTCGCAAACTCCGCCAGTTTCAGGAATTCGGCCACACCATCATTTTCATCATCGGAGATTTTACCGCCCGTATCGGAGATCCGACACAACGGAGCGAAACCCGCCGGATGCTTACCCGCGAAGAAGTCAACAGGAACGCCGTTTCTTATCAGGAGCAGGTTTTCCGAATATTGGATTCAAAGAGAACTGAAACCGTTTACAACAGCAAATGGCTGGGAGCGATGACACCGGAAGATTTCCTGTCCTTGACCGCGAAATATACAGTCGCCCGCATGCTCGAGCGCGACGATTTTCAAAACCGGTATCGCAGCGGTAAGCCCATAGCACTCGTTGAATTTCTTTATCCGCTGCTTCAGGGCCATGATTCGGTACAGATATCATCCGACGTGGAAATTGGCGGGACCGACCAGATGTTCAATTTGCTGGTAGGCAGGGACCTCCAGCGGGAAGCGGGACAGGCTCCCCAGGTGGTCATGACGCTTCCGTTGATAGAAGGAACTGACGGAGTCCACAAAATGAGCAAAAGCATGGGCAACGCCATCGCTCTTGAAGACGAGCCGGAGAACATGTTCGGGAAGGTAATGTCCATACCTGACAGACTCATGGGAAATTACTATCGTTACGTGAGCGGTTTAACTTATGAGGAATCAGACCGCATCATCGCTGATTTGAAAGCGGACAAAATACATCCCCGCGAGGCAAAGTCCTCTCTAGCCGCACAGATCGTTCGTATTTATCACGGCAATGAAAATGCCGAGCGCGCTCGCGAGCATTTTGATCAGGTATTCAAAGACAAGGGCCTGCCGGAAGACATCGAGATTTTTCCTTACCCGGAAAAAAGTGCCGATATTGTCTCGATTCTCAAGGAAACGGGCCTCGTTTCGAGCAAAGGGGAGGGGCGCCGGCTTATTCAGCAGGGCGGAGTGAAACTTTCCCAGGAAAAAATTTCGGACATGAATCTGATCCTGGATCTCACTAGTCCTGTGACAATCCAGTGCGGAAAAAGAAAGTTTCTCAAGGTACAATACCGCGGTGCGATAGGGTGAATATGCAGATCAAAGAACCAGACGCTCCTATCGTCGTCAAGGTAGAGAATCTGGTAAAAAAATTCGGGAACTATAAAGCCCTGGACGATGTTTCTTTCGAGTTGAGGCAGGGTGAAATCCTCGGCCTGCTGGGTCCAAACGGGGCCGGCAAGACGACGGCCATGCGTATACTCACTGGTTTTTTCCCTCCTAATCACGGCCGAGTCTGGATACGCGGCAAGGATCTTTTCCAGAATCCCCGCGAGGTAAAAAAATCCATCGGTTATCTGCCTGAAACGGTGCATCTCTATCTTGACATGAGAGTGAAGGAGTTTTTGTCTTTCGTCGCTGCCGTCAAGGGCGTTTCTCATCGGCGAAGAAACAAGGAAATCGATGACAAGCTTTCTCTGTGCGGCCTCTGGAACGTCCGTAACAGAATGATCGGAAAGCTTTCGAAAGGTTATCGTCAGCGTGTGGGGCTCGCCCAGGCCATGATTGCTGATCCCGATGTTCTTATTCTCGATGAGCCGACGAGCGGCCTCGACCCCAAGCAGATAATCGAAATCCGGTCATTGATAAGAGAACTCGGGCGGCAGAGGACGCTCATTCTTTCAACTCACATCCTGCCCGAAGTCAGTATGGTCTGCGACAAGGTCATGATCATTAATAAAGGCCGGATCGTGGCCAGTGGAACGACGGAAGAGCTGGAATCGGGCTTGAGCGAGAAATATGAGATCTATGTCGTCATCGGCGATCCTTCAAAGAAAGAAGCGGCCCTTGCCCTTCTCGCTGCCCTTGAAGGCGTCGAAGGACAGAGGATCGTGGAAGAAAAGCCGGAGCAGGTAAGCGTCGCTCTCAGGATTTCGAAAGGTCGCGATCCTCGTGCTGAAATCAGCCGGCTTTTTGTCCGCCATGATATTCCGCTGCTCGAGGTCAGGGCAGCGCATCTCAGCCTCGAAGACATTTTTATGAAACTCGTCGTCGACGAATCTTCTCAGAGAAAGTTTTAACGGGATATTATGAGAAACGCTTTTGTGCTCGCGGGAAAAGAATTGCGGTCGTTTTTTAATTCGTGGATCGGAATTCTCGTTTTTCTCTTTTTCTATCTGGTGGCAGGGGTCTTTTTTACGATTCTCATTCTGAGCTACGCGAAGATTTCTACGGAAACCGCGCGGCAAGGCCTTGAAGCCGTCGAGGCCATGGGCCTGACAAGGTATGCGTTTGGATCGCTCTTCCTTAATCTCAGCCTGGTTCTCATGCTCCTCGTACCCGTCATGACCATGCGGTCGCTCGCTGAAGAGCGGAAACTGCAGACTCTCGAACTCCTTTACACCTATCCTTTTTCGGATTTCGAGATAGTCTGGGGCAAGTTTCTCGGTCTGGTATGGATCTTCGAACTGCTCTTTTTGCCGACGGTTGTCTATGCCGGCTTGATCAAGTGGCTGGGAGGCTCGATCGAATGGGGGCCGCTTTTGACCGCCTACCTTGGTTTCTGGCTTCTTGGAAACGCTTATCTTGCCCTGGGACTTTTTATCTCTTCTCTAACCGAAAGCCAGGTTATCAGCGCGATTGTCACCTTGACGCTTTTAATTGTTTTCTGGATGCTCGATTGGGCAAGCATCGTCACAGACGGAACGCTTTCGCAGTTTTTCAAGACTCTATCGCCGCTCAGTCACTACCGGGAGTTCAGTCTCGGCATTATCGATCTGAGTAATGTGGTCTATTTTCTTTTCTTCAACCTCTATTTCCTTTTTATGACTCTCAGATCCGTGGAAACGAGGAACTGGAAAGCGTAATGAAAAACCTGATCAACCGAATCCAGATCGTGTTCGTTTCAGTCATTCTCTTCGCCACGTTCGCGCTCATGATGGGAATCGTCTCTCGCTTTAATTATCGCTGGGATTTCACGAGCGAGAAGGCGTATACGCTTTCTGATCCCACAATTCAGCTGCTCAAAGACATGCGAAACGATAAGATCCGCCTGCTGGCGTTCTACCCACAGAACGATCCCTCGAGAAAAAACCTCGAGATCTTCATGAAACAGGCTGCTATGCATCACCCCCGTTTCGAGTATCAGTTTTATGATCCGGACCGCGTACCCAAGCTGACTAAGGAGTATCAGGTCAGCGAGCTCTACACGATTATCCTGGAATATTCGGGGCGGCAGGAACGCGTCATCCAGCCGGCGGAGGAGGGTTTCGCTAACGCCCTGCTCAAACTTTCCTCTCCGGAAGAAATCAATATCTGTTTCGTCACCGGCCACGGTGAAGCCTCGGCTTTTCACGACGATCAAGCGGGTTACAGCCGCTTCAGGGAAGTTCTCGAAATTAATAATTATGTCGCGAAAGAAATTATTCTCAGCCGTGATAAAGTTCCCGATGCCTGCAGTATCGTCGCTGTTCCGGGTCCTCACCGGGAATTGAACCCAGAAGATTTTGATGAACTGATGAAGGCTTTCCAATCGGGCAAAGGAGTTTTTTTTCTTATCGACCCCATGGATTCCGGAGCCGGTGAAACTTTCAGGAGGTTCTTTCTGAAAGCCGGCATTTTTCTCGGATCCGACGTCGTCGTCGACAAAATGGGCAAGATGGTCGGCGGAGATTTTTTGATTCCTCTGGTGAGCCAATACGTCTCAGTCCACCCCGTGACAAAGGAGTTCAAGCTTCCGAGTTTTTTTCCTGTCGCAAGAAGCGTTCAGCCTTCCAGTGAAACAATTCCCGGCATCGAAGCGATACCTCTCGCATTTACCGGATCGGGAAGCTGGGCCGAAAGTAATCTCGATGCTCTGGAGAATGGGGAAGCGAATTTTGACGCAGAATCAGATCTTTCCGGGCCTCTCTCGATCGCTGTAGCCTCCGAGATCCAGGGAGGGGAAGGCCAGAAAGGCGGACGGCTGATCGTAGTCGGGGACAGCGATTTTTTAAACAATACCTATCTCGATCTCGCAGGCAACAGAAAGCTTGCCATGAACATGGTGCTCTGGCTTTCCCAGGACAATCGCTCAGTCGTTATCGAGCCGAGAAGACACGAGTACAAGCCGCTGTTTATTACAGAGACCCAGAAAATGGGCCTCTTCATGACGGCCGTGGTCGGGATGCCGATGTTTTTTCTGGTCGCGGGCATGGTTACTGTCATTTACAGGCAGAGAACCTCATGAAGTTCTCTGTGACGCTGACCATCTTCATCCTTTTCGCGGTCGTTCTCTGGACCTACGTTTATTTGACTCCGCCGGCCGCTGAGAATCCTGACCGGGCCCGGCCTCAGTCTGCGAAGCTGCTCGACATCAGCGCGGGCGATGAGATCCGCGAAATTGCGATCTATTCCAAGGAGGGACAAAACCTGGTTCTTGAAAAGAAAAAGGACGGATGGCATATCAATGAGCCTTTTGATTATCCGGCAGATCCTCTGGTTGTCGAGGGGCTGGTTTCCGCATTGAGGCTGACTCCTAAAGAGGGGGAGACAAAGCCGGAGAAGGGATGGGAGGAATTCGGTCTCTCCGGGGCACCGCTCAAAGTCGGGGTGAAAACGCGGAAACAGTCTTCATCCAGGTATCTACTGATCGGAGAAAAATCTCCGGTGGCAGAGCGGGTCTACGCCCGCTGGGAAGGAGAAGAGACCTATTTCCTTCTCGACCGGCAGATCAAAAATGTTTTTACCAACAGCGTGTACTCTTTCCGTGAAAAAAAAGTTTTCAGGACTCCTCTTAAAAACATGACCAAGATCCGGTTTCAGAGCGGCCTTGATGCCTATGAAATCATCCAGGGTCTCTCAGGCTGGGTCTGGATGGAACCCGTCACGTTTCTCGGCACGGACGTGGCTCCTGAAACCGCGGACAGAATGCTCTCGCTCGTCCAGAATACCTACATCAAGGACTTCGTAGAGGAAGGTTCCGGAATCGATACGGGATTATCCGGCACGGATGAATCTTCGAACTCAGTGCAGATCAAGGTCTGGGAAGATACGGCGAAAGATCCGGAGATCTTATTTTTAGGGACGGAAGTACCGGAGAAAGACGCTTATTACGGACGCCGTTCTGGCGAAGACACGGCATTTATTGTAGCTCGGGGCCATATTATGCGGCTGTTCGAACTCCTTTCCGCGGAAGCAGACAAAATCACAGGCGATGCGCCTCCGGAACCCGACGCAGTTTTCACACCCGCTCCGGGCATTTAGGGAAGGCTTGTGACGCCTTTTCGCGAAAAGATCGCAGCCCTCAACCAGAGTATCCAAGCCGCCGCCCTCAAGGTTAAGAGCGACCCTTCTTCAATTATGCTGCTCCCCGTCACAAAGACCGTCGAACCCGCGAGGATTCTGCAGGCTTACGAGACGGGAATCCGGTGCTTTGGTGAAAACCGGGTCCAGGAGCTGGTCGAAAAAATGGATAAGCTGCCTCGGGATATCGAATGGCACATGATTGGCCGGCTGCAGACCAATAAGGTCAAATACATCGTCGGACGGGTTGCGCTTATCCAATCGCTCGACCGCTTGGATCTTTTCAAGGAAATTGAACGCCAGGCACTTAAAAAGGGAGTCCAGGAAGCACCTTGTCTCCTCGAAATCAATAGCAGCGGCGAACCCCAAAAAGGCGGTTTGATGCCTGAGGCCGTCGATGATTTTTTGAAAGCGCTCCCGGCAGAAAGTCCTATCAGGCTCAAAGGGCTCATGACGGTGGGACCTCCAGGCGAAGACAAAGAGAAGGTCCGCTCCTGCTTTCGCGCAGTCAGATCACTTCAAGCGAAGCTTAAAGAGAAGTATCCCCGGCATCAGTGGGACATTCTTTCCATGGGCATGTCAGGGGATTACGAGATTGCCATCGAAGAGGGTTCGACCTTGATTCGCCTGGGTAGCCTGCTTTTTGGAAGCCGCCCCATTTAACGCCGCTTTTTCCAGCCAAAGCCTCCATAACGATAGCAATTCAAGCGGCTTATGATAAAATACGCCTTCGATCTAACGGAGCGTCATGAATTTAACTGAAATCGATCTGGGATTTATCGGCGCCGGAAATATGGGGGCCGCCATTCTTGAAGGCCTTCTCAGTAAAAAGCTCGCTGACCCTTCCCGCGTTTACATTTGTGATAAGGATACCGTAAAGACGGCGGCTCTCAAATGTAAATGGCGCATTAACGTATCTTGCAATGTCCGTGAGCTTGCTTCTTCTGCAGAAGTCATATTACTTGCGATCAAACCCCAGGATCTGGGTTCCGTTGCAGAGGAAATGAGCAGTTCGCTTCGTCCGCGGCACATTCTCATTTCCATTTTAGCCGGGTTGTCGCGCGCGAAGCTTCGTAACGCACTCGGGGAAGACGCTTCACTCGTGCGAGCCATGCCGAATCTGGGTGCCTTAGCGGGCGAGTCCATGACCGTCATTACCGGAGGCGGCGATAAGGCGCTGCTGGCGGCTGAAACTTTATTTGGAGCCTGCGGCCGTACCGCCCGGCTCGATGAGTCTTATTTCGATCTGGTGACGGCATTGAGCGGAAGCGGGCCGGCTTATTTTTTTCTCGTAATGGAGATGATGACGGCAAAAGGAATTGAGCGTGGGCTTACTCTCGAAACGGCTCGCCTCCTTGCGGTGCAGACGGCTCAGGGCGCCGCGTGTGTCGCGCAGAGTTCAAACTATTCCCCTGCGGAGCTTCGCAGTATGGTGACATCGAAAGGCGGAACCACCGAGGCTGCACTCAAGGTGCTCGAAGAAAGCAATTTCAGCGAAACATTTTCCAAAGCTCTTGACGCTGCAGAACGCCGCGGCCGGGAACTTCGGGGAGAATCATAATTCAGGAGGAATCATGTTTGTCATAGGGGAATTATTTAAAAGTCTCGCTTTTCTTGTGAACGGCGTTTGTACGCTGCTGTACTGGCTTCTTTTCGCGCGCATCATCATTTCCTGGCTTCCCGTCGACCCCTATCACGCGGTGGTGCAGTTTCTTACTCAGGTGACGGATCCGATCCTTGCTCCCTTCAAAAAGCTTCCGCTTCAAATAGGATTGCTTGATTTGACTCCTCTCGTCGCTTTTATTGCGATTCAGTTCGTCAATACGGTGCTTGTAAGGATACTTTTGAACGTCGCTTATCAGCTTAACGCCGCCTGAAACAGCCGCGCACCCATTCAGGAAAATAATCATGCCAATGAAAAAAATGAATGCGGTAGAGCCCGGGCTGCTGCAAAAGCTTGATGAAGCCTGCTCTTTTATCGTCGAGAGATTGACCGCCACGCCCGACATCGCGATCATTCTCGGCACGGGACTTGGCCATCTCACCCAGAGAATCCAGGAGCCTGTGACCGTTTCCTATTCGGAGATTCCTCATTTCCCGGAAGTAACCGTTGAATCGCACGCGGGCCGGCTTGTGGCCGGTATACTCGCCGGAAAAAAGGTGATCGCCATGGAAGGGCGTTTTCATTTTTACGAAGGTTACACGCTCGAGCAGGTAACGTTTCCCGTCCGCGTCATGGCGCGTCTGGGCGCGCGCAAACTGATCGTGACCAATGCTGCAGGCGGGCTGGATCTCACTTACCGGAAGGGCGAAATCGTCATTATCGAAGATCATATAAATTTCATGGGCGTCAACCCGCTTATTGGTCCGAACGACGAGCGGATCGGGCCGCGGTTTCCCGATATGAGCGAGCCTTATTCCGCGAAGCTGGCCGGCATCGCTGAAGAGGCGGCTCGCGAGGCGGGTGTTCCCGTCAGGCGCGGCGTTTACCTCGGACTGACCGGACCCTGCCTCGAGACAAAGTCGGAATACCGGATGATCCGGCAGATGGGTGCTGACCTCGTGGGGATGTCGACCGTGCCTGAAGTGATTGCGGGCGTGCACATGGGCCTCGAGATACTCGGCATTTCGGTCGTCACCGATATCTGCGATCCGGACCATCTGCAAAAAGTGGAGATCAAAGAAATTATTAGAATTGCAAATGAAGCCGGGCCAAAGCTGGATAAACTTGTGACTGCCATTATAGCTGGAATGCCTTAACTGAAACGATTTCCGAGGATCCGTCGACATGGATGAAAACGCGGTCAACAAAGAAAAAAATTATAAAGACACGCTGAATCTGCCCAAAACCGATTTCCCCATGAAAGGGGACCTCGCGAAAAGAGAGCCCCAGATGCAGGTTCTCTGGACCACTTCAGGTCTTTATGAAGAAATCCGCCGGAAATCTACCGGCCGCCAGAAGTACATGCTGCACGACGGACCTCCTTATGCCAACGGTCACATCCACATCGGGCATGCGCTCAATAAGATTCTTAAAGACATTATTGTTAAATATAAAACCATGCAGGGATACGACGCTCTTTATGTACCGGGCTGGGACTGCCACGGGCTGCCGATCGAGCACCAATGCTTGAAAGACATGAACAAACGCAAGGAAGAAGTCGAACGAGTATGGTTTCGCCAGAAAGCCCGTGAGTACGCCGACAAGTTTATCTCGATTCAGCGGGAGGAATTCAAACGCCTCGGAATCTTCGGCGAGTGGGATAAACCTTATCTCACGATGAGCTTTGATTATCAGGCGTCGATTGCCGGAGCGTTCTTCGATATTTACGAAAAGGGATTTATCGAACAGAGAATGAAACCCGTTCCCTGGTGCTTTGACTGCGAAACGGCGCTCGCCGAAGCGGAGCTCGAATACGAAGACAAGATTTCAAAGTCAGTGTTCGTCAAGTTTCCTTATCATAAAGGTGAAGCCGCAGGAGATATCGACCGCATTTTATCATCCGGGGGTGCTGCGGCGCTGCCCGCTTTCTTTCTCGTCTGGACGACGACTCCGTGGACGCTTCCTGCAAATGTCGGGATTGCAGTCCATCCGGAACTCGAATACGGTTTTTATTCCAACGGCCGTGAAATCTATATCTTCGCCGAGAGTCTCTTTGAAAATCTTTCTAAGCGTTTCGACCTTTCGGGTTTTCGACGCGTGGCCTCGGCCGAGGGCGGAAGGCTCGAGAAAGGGCTCTATCAGCATCCCTTCATCGAACGCAGCGGCAGGGTCATTACCGCCGATTACGTGTCCGCCGAAGACGGCACGGGTATTGTCCATATTGCGCCAGGCCATGGTGAGGAAGACTATCTTTACGGGCATCTTCAGAACGGGCTCGAAATCCTTTCTCCCGTTGATTCGAGAGCGCGTTTTACGGACAAATTTTCTTTCGCCCAGGGCCTCCACGTATTCAAGGCAAACACGAAAATTATCGATCTTCTGCACGAGAAAAAGCTACTGGCAGCGCAGGCGGACCATTCTCATTCCTACCCCCATTGCTGGCGCTGCAAGAACCCCATCATCTTCCGGGCGACGAAACAATGGTTCATGAAAATCGATCACGCGGACCTGAGAAAAAAAATGAGTGATGCAATCGAACACCAAATCTGTTTTACGCCGGATTGGGGCAAGAAACGAATAGGCGGTATGGTGGAAACAAGACCAGAATGGTGCCTCTCTCGGCAGCGTTACTGGGGCGTGCCGATCCCGATTGTCGGCTGCACGAAGTGTGAAAAGACTTTTTTTGCGGAAGCGAGCCGGGAAAAAATCCTGAAGGCTTTTCGCGCGGACGGGGCGGACGCCTGGTTTACGAAAGAGGCAGCCGATTTTCTTCCCGACGGTTTCAAGTGTCATTCCTGCGGGGGCAGTGAATTTCGCAAGGAAGACGATATTATTGATGTATGGTTTGATTCGGGCGTCAGCCATCAGGCTGTTTTAAAAGGACGGTTCGGCCTTTCCTTTCCGACCCCCGCGGATCTTTATCTGGAAGGCTCGGATCAGCACCGGGGCTGGTTTCAAAGTGCTTTGACCACGGCCATTGCCATCGAAAACAGCCCTCCTTTCAAAGGGCTGCTGACGCACGGGTTTGTGATGGACGGAGAAGGAAAGAAAATGTCCAAGTCGGCGGGCAACGTGGTAAGCCCGCAGGAAGTCATGTCGCAATATGGCGCCGACATTCTGAGACTCTGGGTTTCTTCCTGCGATTATCAATTCGATGTCCGTCTTTCCAAAGACATCCTCAAACAACTTGCGGATGCATACCGGAAAATCAGGAACACGTTCCGATATATGCTCGCGAATCTCTACGATTTTGAGCCCGAACGCGACTCCGTGCCTTTTGAGAAAATGCATCCTCTTGACCGCTGGGCCGTGTATCACACTCACCGCCGAATCGACGAGATGCACAAGGACTTCGAGAATTTTGAGTTTCACAAACTATACCGGCAGATCCACGATCTATGCTCGATGGATCTCAGCTCCTACTATTTTGACATTTTGAAAGACACGCTCTACACGGCACGCAAAGATTCATATCTCCGGAAATCTGCCCAGACCGCTTTGTATCATCTCCTGGGCCAGGTCGTAAAAATCTCGGCTCCGATCCTCGTCCACACGGCGGATGAAGTCTGGCGTTTTTTCCCCTTCGAGAAGGAACATAGTTCGGTACACTCGAGCCTTTTCAACAAACCTTTTGCGGTGGCCGACAAAGCGCTTCTCTCCGAATGGGACCTTATCCGGGCCGTGAGAGATGTTGTTACCCTTCAGATTGAAAAACTTCGTGAGGCTAAAGTGATCGGCGCAAGCCTGGATGCGAGGCTCACCCTCGCCGCAGAAGGTAAAATTGGGGAAATACTGACAAAGTATAAAGCGGACCTGCCCCGATCTTTTATCGTTTCCCAGGTTTTTGTATCGGATACTCCTGCTGCGGGGATGGAAAAAGTTCCAGTCCAGCTGCCGGCTTCAAATGACAAAATAGAGCTGTTTATCACCGTGTCAAAGGCTGCGGGAAACAAGTGCGGGAGATGCTGGAATTATTCCGAGTACGTAGGATCGAGTCCCGAACACCCGTTGCTCTGCGCAAAATGCGTGGACGCTGTTGCCAAATCGACCACATAAGCATATATTGATTTGAAGAGAAAGCCGTTCATTGGAATCCTTTTGATACCCCCACAACCTTTTAAAAGGTATCGGACTGCTTGATGAGTTTATATCTCAGGAAACGGCGTCGGGTGCTGCGGCAAAGTCTGGTAGGTTCTATACTGTTTATGGCAGGATTCGCGGTATTTTATGTCCTGAACATGCTGCCGGACCGTTTCTTTCCCGCCGTGCTTTCCGCCCATCCCGCTTTTTATGTCGCTCTCATGACGCTGGTTTGTGTCATCAGCTACAAATATACCGACCGCGTTGTGACCCAGTTCTTCAAACAGACCATATTTAAGAAGAAGAGCTTCAGCCATATTACTCTGATGAATCTGACTGAAGAGCTTGCCCTCATTCTGGATTTAAAAGTACTTTCCAATCTGATCGTCAACACCTTCGGCGAAGTTCTCAAACTCAAATCCGTGGCACTGATCGTGCCTAGCAGGGTAAGAGGGGATTTTGAGATTGCCTCTGCCTATGGCTGGAACGTTTCAAACTACAAGCGGACGCGGATCCCCGACAAAGCAGCCTTGATCGAACTCGTAAGAAAGAAAGGCGGACATATTCTTCTCCGTGACAGGATCATGCATACGCTCTCGTGGCAGGACGCGAACAGGCTTGCCCATGACTTCGACAGTCTCAAGGCGAACTGGATCATCCCGCTGTGGGTCAAGGACGAATTGACGGGTATGATCGCCTTTTCATCTTATTTCCCGGATAAGTCCTTTGATGAGTCTGATTTTCACTTCTTCCGGGAGTTTGCGATGCAGGCTGCAAAATACGTCCATAACGCCCTCAGCGTTCGGGAACTTCAAGCGGCGAATGTGGAACTTCAGGATATCCAGTCGCACCTGATTCAAAGCACCAAAATAGCGGCCATAGAACAACTTGCGACGGGAATAGCCCATGAAATCCATAATCCTCTTACGATCATCTCAGGCAAAGCCCAGGTCCTCCTGCTTAAAAAGGACAAGTCGGCCATGGACCAGCAAATCGAAGACGTCCTGAAAACAATAGTGAAGCAGACCAAACGGGCGGCCGATATTACGAGAAAACTTCTTATGTTTTCGCAGGGCTCCGGCGCTCCGAAAGAACCTTTGCGTCTGGAGCAGATTCTCGAAGATACCATAGCGCTGGTTTCATACCAGACGTCGCTCGAGGGCATCGAGTTCGTCAAAACCATCGAGCGCGACATGCCGGTTTTTTACGGCAACGTCCACGAGCTTCGAGAGGTTTTTCTAAATTTGATTTTGAACGCGGTCCAGTCGATCGGTTCACAAGGAACGATCACCGTCGAAATGAATTACATACCTCATGAAGAAATTATCCGGATTGAGATATCGGATACGGGTGAGGGAATCGATCAAGAGCACATTGAGAAACTGTTTAATCCTTTTTTTACAACGAGGCATGAGGCTGTCGGGCTGGGACTGTTTGTAACGAAACAGATAGTACACCGTTACGGAGGTTCCATAAGAGTTGAAGGATCAAAGGGGCGGGGAACATTGTTTACCGTCGCTTTTCCTTATTCCGAGGCGTCGAAACCATTGACTTCGGCAGAGCATAAAGTGTCACTGAGTCTCTTTCCCGAAGACCCGTGAGAGTCAACCGTAAGACTCCAGAGGTGAGAGTATGAAGAAACTGCTAGTCGTGGATGATGAACAGGAAATCTGTGATTTTCTCAAGACTTTCTTCGAAGAACGTGATTATGAGGTTGATACGGCGTCCTCCGGATTTCAGGCGCTGGAGCAGGTTAAAGCCGTCCGGCCTCATGTTGTCCTTCTCGATGTCCACATGCCCGGGATGGATGGAATGAAAGTTCTCAAAGAGATAAAAGAACGCTATCCCAAAGTTAAAGTCATCATGGTGACCGCAATTGAAACTCAGGAAAAAATTGAAGAAGCCATGAGACTGGGTGCCGACAATTATATTACCAAACCGCTCAGTCTGGAGTATCTGGAAAAGGACGTTCAGGAGAAGATCGCAATACTGAGCCGCTCCGCCGAGCATGAGATCGTATAACCCCCGTTCGGATTCACACTAATAAATCTTGATTCGACGCATATAAAATATTGCGCTTTCAGGGGCCGATCTGTATAATTACGCGACCTAAACAGGGCTCAAAGAGGTTATCGTGGCTGACAAGAAAAAAAATCCTGCAAAAAAAGAATTAAAAAAAGAAGCAAAAAAAGAAGTCGTCAAACAATCAGTAAAAGAAGAAAAGAAAGACGATAAGGACTTCGGCAAGTTTAAAAAACGGCTGGAGGAAATCCGCGAGCAGATAGCGGGAGACCTTTCTCATATCGAAGGGGACGCTCTCAATAAAAGTCACCGGGATGCTACGGGTGACTTGTCAGGTTATTCATTCCATATGGCGGATATGGCGACCGACAATTTCGACCGCGAATTCAACCTCGAACTGGCTTCCAATGAGCAGAAGAGTCTTAATCTCATCGATTATGCTTTACGTAAAATCAAGGAAGGCGAGTACGGCGTCTGCGAGAACTGCAAAAAAGTAATTCCTGCAAAGCGGCTCTTGGCAGTCCCTTACGCGATATACTGCATTAAATGCCAGGAAGAAGAAGAGAAGAAAAAACGAGCAGAATAGCTGCTTTTTTAACGGCCGCATTCCTGGTAACTGCTCTCGATCAGATCAGTAAGCTTATCATTCTGCAGACGCTCTCACCCGGTCAGTCCATTCCAGTCATCAGGTCTTTTTTTCATCTCACCCTGGTACACAATACAGGAATTGCATTCGGACTTTTCAGGCAGCATCCTGAAGTGCTTTTCGCGCTTATCACGGCAAGTATCATCGTATTATTTTTCGTGGGCATTTCGGCCGCTAAAAACGACCGCACAAGCCTTGTATGCTTTGCGTTTATTCTTGGAGGTGCAGCGGGAAACTGGTTAGACCGGGTACGGCATGAGGCCGTCATCGATTTTTTCGATTTCAGAATCTGGCCCGTTTTCAATTTAGCCGATGCGGCGATCACACTAGGTGTCGTACTGTTCATCGGCAGCCGTCTTTTAATGTCCCAACAGGGGAAATAGCGGGCTTCATGGAAAAAGAAAACATTACTGTCGAAGAGCTTCATAATGGTCTGCGAATCGACGTTTTTTTGGCGGAGCTCCTCGTTGACCGGTTTTCCCGGTCCAAAATCAAAAAAATGATCGAAGACGGTTTCATTACCGTTTCCGGCCGCAATATTACGCCGCACTACAAAATCAAAAGCCAGGAGACGATCAACATTTCGATCGGAGAATCGGCCGAAGTCGCTTTGCGCGCGCAGGATATTCCCATCAAGATCCTCCATGAAGATGAAGATCTCATTGTTGTCAACAAACCGGCAGGGCTTGTGGTTCATCCGGCCCATGGAAATCCCGAAGGCACTCTTGTAAACGCGCTTCTTTTTCATGTAAAAAAACTTTCCCAGGGCGGAGGGCCTGTCAGACCGGGTATCGTACATCGCCTCGATAAAGACACTTCGGGAATCCTTGTGGTGGCAAAGAATGATCAAGCTCATCGATTTCTCGCCTTGCAGTTCAAGAACCATACGATTGAAAGAACCTATAATGCGGTTGTCCAAGGTCTTGTTCAGCACGAAGAAGGTATTTGCGAGGAACCCGTAGGGCGCGCTTTTCTCAATCGCAAGAAGATCATTATCAGACCTACAGGCGGAAAAGATGCGAAGACCCTTTTTAAAGTCGTGAAGCGCTTTAAAAAGGCAACGCTGCTTGAAGTCTATCCAAAGACCGGTCGGACGCATCAAATCCGCGTGCATATGGCTTTTCTCGGCCATCCCGTCCTCGGAGACGTTCTTTACGGCATCCAGTCGCCGTGGATCGGCAGGCAGGCTTTACACGCCAGGATTCTAGGATTCAAGCATCCGAGCAGCCGGGAGATGATGCGTTTTGACGCGGAGATCCCTTCCGACATGAGGCATCTGATCAGTCACCTTGAATCGACGGATTAGTTTTCATATAATCCGTAAGTGCCGCCACCTATTCTCTTCAGCTGCTTCACGCGAGAATCATCCCGATTAACCTCTTTATGAAAACGCTCGTCCAGAAGTGTACAGATTATCTGGAAATGATTAAGTTCGAACATTCCATTTTTGCACTTCCCTTCGCTTACCTGGGATTGATTCTGGCGGAAAGAGGATCCCCCTCGCTTTATTTGTTTCTGTGGATCACGGCTGCCATGATTAGTTTTCGCAGCATGGCCATGGGCGCAAACCGCCTTCTTGACTGGAAGATAGATTTGGCCAACCCGCGCACTTCGAGCCGGGCTCTTCCGTCGGGAAAGCTGACAAAAACTTTTGTCTGGACGATTACGCTTTTGTTTTTGATCTCTTTTCTCTCCTGTTCGTACGTTCTGGGCCCTGTCTGCTTTCGTCTTTCCCTGATCCCGGTTTTTCTCGCCTGGTTGTATCCGTTCGCGAAAAGATTTACTTGGCTTTCACACTGGATCTTGGGTATGATACTCGGCATCGCACCATACGGAGCGTGGCTTGCGTCCGCCGGAACTTATTCGTGGATTCCTGCGTTCCTGACAATCGGCGTCACTGTCTGGGTTGCGGGTTTTGACATCATATATGCTCTCCAAGATCTGCAGTTTGACAGAAAACAGGGCTTACATTCCTTTCCCTCCCATTTCGGGGAGGCGGCTAGCCTCAAAATGACGATATCCCTCCATATTGTCGCGTGGCTATCATGGTGCGCTGCTGGCGCAATTGCGGAACTTGGCGTGCTATTTTATTGTGGAATGATTTTTATCGCCGCAATGCTTGCTAGAGAAGTGTGGCTCATACAACGTCATGGGCTACAGAAGATTCAGGAAGCTTTTTTCTTAACAAATGCGATCGTAAGTGTATCTCTTTTCTGCATCGTGATTGCGGACCTCTTATAGCTTTGTAACATGAGGAGGAAGCCATGAAGCCTATCATCGTAGGAATGACCGGGGCCAGCGGGGTTCTGTATGCAGTCAGGCTTGTAAGGTTTCTGCTCGACGTCGGCTATCCCGTTCACCTCGTCATCTCCGACCCGGCCCGCATCGTGCTCAGGGAGGAACTCGATCTTCCCGCTGTTTCACTTCATCAGCCCGCTTTTCTTGAAAATATGTTCGGGACCGCTGCCCGGGATAACCTTTATCTGCACTCCAACAAAGATTTCTCAGCGCCCATCGCAAGTGGTTCGTTTCCCGTCGACTCGATGATTGTCATTCCCTGCAGTATGGGAACGCTCGGCGCGATCGCTTCCGGAACGACTTCAAATCTGATTCATCGGGCCGCGGACTGCGTTCTCAAAGAAGGAAGAAGACTCGTCCTCGTCCCTAGAGAAACACCGCTTAGCCCGATCCATCTCGAGAACATGCTGAAACTTTCCCGCTTGGGCGTGCGGATGGTTCCGGCCATGCCCGGATTTTATTCAGGCGCGAAATCGATCGATGATATCGTCGATTTCCTGGTTGGCAAAGTTCTCGACCAGATCGATGTCCAGCACGCTCTTTATCCCAGGTGGACCGGGCCTGTCAAAAAGGCGGCAGCTCATGAAAACTGAAATCCACAGCGTGACGCGGATGGGCCGGATCTCCTACATAAACTGCCTGCCTTTTTATCATAACTTTCTCGGCCAGCCTTCGCCGGCCTCATTTCCCTACGAAATATACGAATCCTATCCTTCTAAAATCAACCTCGCGATGAGAACAGGGAAAATTCATATCGCGCCGATTTCCTCTCTGGAATATGCCAATCACAGCGACAAGTACGTGTTATTCCCGGAAATCGCAATAGGCGCGCGCGATTTTTCGGGCAGTGTCCTTCTTTTCTCAAAGGAAAAGCTCGAACATCTCGACGGTAAAACGATTGCTCTTTCCCGTCAAAGCCTGAGTTCCGCAACGCTTCTAAAAATTCTTCTCAAATTCAAATATAAATATGCCAATAAATTCGTTTCATCGAACGCGAGTCCTACCGAGATGCTCTCGAAAGCTTCTGCGGCTCTGGTGATAGGCGATGACGCTCTTTTTTATAAGCCTGAAGAATTTGTTTATAAGTACGATTTGAGCGAACTCTGGTGGTCGTGGACAGAGCGTCCTTTCTGTTTCGCGGTGTGGGCTGTCAGGAAAGATTATTATGAAAAGAATCCGGAAGAAACCCGGTTTTTTTTCAAAGAGCTTAAAGCAAATGCCGGTCGGAATCTTGCGGATATAGAGAAATTTCTTAAAGATGCCATGGAGATTTCATTTCTCGACGCCAATTTCCCTACATTGTATGGTTATTTTTTCAACCTCAATTATCATCTCGATAAATCCTTGAAAGAAGGCCTAGAGCTGTTTTACAGGCTGGCGCATCGTTTGGGTGCGGCACCCCGCCCCAAAGAAATAGCATTCATAAAGTGAAAAGATGATACACACTGAATCCGATGTTCACGACCGTATACTCGATAAACGACTGAATGGCGAACGTCTGACAGCCGAGGAAGGTCTTCAGCTTTATTCCTGTGATTTGCTCAAGCTGGGTCAGGCAGCACAGACGCTTGTACGGAGGATGCGGCCTGACGGCAGGGTCACTTTTATCGTGGATCGGAACGTAAGCTACACGAATGCCTGCATCGTCGACTGTGATTTCTGCGCCTTCTACCGCAACCCCGGCCACAAGGAAGCTTATACGCTTACCTACGAAGAAATTTTTGCGAAAGTCCAGGAACTCGTTGATCTCGAAGGAACTCAGGTCCTCATTCAGGGGGGAGTTAACCCGGAACTGCCGCTCGAATATTATCTGGATCTCATTGCCGCTATCCGGCAAAAATTTCCGACGGTTCATATTCATTCCTTCTCGGTCGTGGAGTTTGACATGATCTCGAAAAAGTTTCGCATGCCTCTTCCTGAAGTCTTCCGGCTCTTCAAGGAAGCCGGATTGAATTCTCTGCCGGGCGGCGGCGCGGAAATTCTCGTGGAAAGAGTGCGTAAGCTGATCAGTCCGAAAAAAGCGAGCTCCGAAAGATGGCTTGATGTCATGAGAACCGCCCATAAAGCAGGGTTGAAATCCACGGCGACGATGGTCTTCGGTCACGTAGAAACCTTGGAGGAAAGAATCGAGCATCTTGTGAAGATCCGGGACCTTCAGGACGAAACCGAAGGCTTTCGCGCCTTCATTCCCTGGACGCTTTCGCCGGACGGAACGCCCCGCATGAGCCATTTCCGTCCTGCCGGCGGGGAAGACTACCTCAGAACCATCGCCATCTCCCGTCTTATGCTTGATAATATCGAGCATCTGCAAAGCGGCTGGCTTACCGAAGGCCTGAAGCTTGGACAGATCGCGCTTGCCTTCGGCTGCGACGATATGGGCGGCACTCTTATGGAAGACAAAGTCCTCGAACCCACGGGCATTCAGGTTCATACCCGTCGAGAAGATCTTATCCGGCTTATCAAGGAAGCCGGATACCATCCAGCTCAGAGAGACACTAACTACAAAATTCTCCATGAATTCAACTGACCTCTCCTCTCCGGACAAGCAGACCATCAGGCGTTTATTTGATCAAATCGCCTTCAAGTATGATTTTCTGAATTCCTTTCTCAGTCTTCGCCTCGACGATTACTGGCGGGCCCAGGCATGCAAACGTCTTCTCGAGGGAAGCGAGCAATCGGTTATTGACCTTGGTATCGGAACCGGGAAATTTCTCGAGACTTTTCTAAAAGCCAGAAAATTTAAGTTCGCCGCTGGACTCGATTTCTCCACCAACATGCTTAAAAAAGCGCGGGAAACCCTTCCTCCGACCGTACGGTATGTAAGCGGAGATTTTCATTATCTGCCGTTTCAGAAGGGCAGTTTTGACCTGGTCATTTCTAGTTTTACTCTGCGAAGCGTGAAAGACATGCTTCACTTCGTGGAAGAGGTTTATGAAATCCTCACGCCCCAAGGGAAGGCCGCGTTTCTGTGTCTTACGCGTCCCACGAATCCCTTCTGGAAGGCTCTTTACTATCCTTATCTCCACTTTTATCTTCCGCTTATCGGAAAACTGATTTCAGGCAATTCCGAGGCGTATCAGTTTCTTTCCAAATCGATTCAGCACTTTCAGGAACCCGGGGTCACAGTCGGACTGCTTCGGCGCAGCGGATTCCAGACGATTCATGTCACCCGGTTGACGATGGGTATCGCTACCCTCATTACGGCAAAGAAATAATCTATGGGAAAGACAGCCGTCAGAATCAATGAACTCGGATACAGGCTGCCCCCAGCGCCCAAACCGGCTGGTTCCTATGTTCCCATTGTACAAAGCGGCAAAATCGTATACATCAGCGGACAGATTTCGAAAACGGATTCCGGAGAAGTCATTCAGGGAAAACTGGGCAAAGAACTTTCTATCGAGCGCGGCCAGACGGCGGCCCGGGCCTGCGCCCTGAACGCACTCAGCCTTCTCGAAGCGGGACCAGGGCTTGATTCCGTTTCCCGAGTTCTCCGTATCGGGGCTTTTGTGCAGGCTGCCCCCGATTTTTACGCCATACCAGAGGTAGTGAACGGCGCTTCTGACCTCCTTCTCGCAGTGTTCGGAGAGATTGGCCGCCACGCCCGCTGCTCGGTCGGCGTTGCGAGTCTTCCTCTCAATGCTGCCGTCGAAATCGAAATGACCGTGGAACTCAAATAGCCCAACCATGAAGCCATTTCTCAAATTTATATTGGTGTTTGCCGCGATCCTTCTGCTGAGCGCCGTTCTCGCGCCGCTGCTTTTTAAAGTTCTTCCCTATAAATTCGAACGGATTTTCAACAGGCTGGTCATGATTTTCAGTCTGGCTGCAGTTTTTTTTGCTGTAAGGCTGGGTTTTTTCCGTTTTCCGGCGGGCGCTCTGCAGGCTTCAAAGGAAAGGTTTGTCATGTTGTGGGCCTCCTTTTTCACGGGGTTTTTTATTCTCGTCTCCTTGTCTCTCATTAAATACTGGATGGGAATTCTCGACCTCAACCTTGCGGAGAAGACGCCCGTGCAGTGGGGCAACCTTTTCTTTATGAGCCTTGTTTCCGCTTTTATTATCGGCGTTATCGAGGAATGTTTCTTCCGGGGATTTATTTTTATCACCATGCGCGAGCAGCGCCGTCTATCTCTTGTGACGAGTCTTATCGTGACCAATCTTTTTTATTCTCTGATTCATTTCATCGGCGGCCGCAAACCGTTTATCGATCAGACCCCAGGTTTTTTTGACAGCCTCAAACTGATCTATACGCCGTTTCTGGCGCTGACGCAGTGGGAGGTCATTCTGCCGGGAGCGGTCGGGCTTTTCATCTTCGGCGTTATTCTCAGCCTCTTGTATCTTCAAACCCGCTCGCTTTATCCCTGTATCGGCCTGCACGCAGGCTGCGTTTTCTTTCTCAAACTCGATGGGTCCTTCTTTTTCCAGCAAGACAAGAACCCGCTAATGCTCGGGACAAGTCATAACTATGACGGCCTCCTGGGATGGTTTTTCCTGCTTATAATGGGGATAATATTATTTGGTATCATGAAGAGGTTCGGATATAAGTTCAGATCTGCCCTCGCGCTGGGCATCCTGTTTCTTACCGCAGTCCCCGGGCCGCTTCAGGCGAGATCGTCCTGGGATGTTTTTTTTGAAGGGGACCAGGCAAAGGACAAGGGCGGGGAGAGCGGCGAAGAGCCTTCTGCGGCGAATGTTTTGTCTCCTTTATCACGTCCGGCGGAGGCACAAGATAACTTGCCTGGATCCGCGGAAGCACGGGAGAATTATCAGGCTCCCGTCAACAGTGTTGCTTCCTTACCGCAGGCGAGTGGAAAAAGAATTCGTGTGGATGCGGAAAGTGAAAGAAATGAGCGGCCGGCTTTGAAAAACAATTCAGAGGCTCTTGATCGCGAACCCGACGAATCGAACATTGAAACGCCCCAAACTTCTATTGCACCGAAAGCGGAAAAAAACCTCGACGTAAACGTTCCGAAACCCTTTTCGGCGCCGAGGCCGCCCGCCCTCAATGAACTACTGGTTTCTTCTGAAGCAAAAGAAATTCTTCCTCAAGGTGCGGACTTGGCCGTGTCGAGTGAACAGAACCCTGACGTGGATTTAAAAAATGAAACCGCCGAGGACTCTCCGGTGGAATTAAAAAAGAATACTCCTGCTGGAAAAACTTCAAATGCTTCATCTGATTTCTCCGGCCGCGACACTATTCGGAAGGCTCTTGACGAAGCCGTTGGTTCATTGGAGCCCGTGACAGTAGAAAAAAAAGCGGCCGCTAAAGCTGAAATTTCCGTCCCGGTTCCTGAAAAAACAGTGCGGGAAATTCCACTGGCGATGCCGCAGCAATTGCCGGTGGCTAAAAGTGAAGAAGAGAATCCTGTCAAACCTGCTAAACCGGCGCCTTCTCGTCTCGAAGCGGGTGAAGAGTATGTTTTTTCCAGTTTTTTACACGAAGCGGATGCCTTCGAACTGAAAGAAGACGCCCCGGTAATCAAGGGAGTGTGGGACAAAAATGGTTTTGCATTTCCTGGCTCGGCTGAGGATTCCGTTATTCGCCGCTCGTCTGAAGGCACCGCACCCAGCGGGGACAAACCTATTTTTTTTCCAGGTGTTTCAGGTTCGACTCGGCGTCTGGTTTTTCCCGCCGTTCAAGCGAGTTCGGTCTTAAAGCTTTCCTACCTCGTACCACAGGCGGCGACTGTGCAAGAAAAAAGCCCGTCCATATATCTGCGTGTCTGGGTGGGCAGTTATCCCATTAAACGGCTCAATCTCTCGGCCTCAGGCGGCTGGATCGATGAGGAAATAGACTTGGGAGTGGTTGAGTTTTTAAAAGAGCCTGTTCCCATCATGTTTGACCTGAGCGTGAGCGGTTCCGGGGTTGTCCCGATCTCCTTTGATATTCGAATTGAACAGACCGCGTGATTCATGGATCTGATACTTCTTTTCGTTTTATAAAAAGACCCCTCGAAAGTGATTATTCCCACCGCTTTTTTGACACTTGTGCTTTGGCCCTCTATCTTTAGTAGAGAGGCCTGAAAAGCGGCTGTCTCATAACTGCCCTTCTCATCGAAGGAAGGACCATGAATGCCATTTCATAAAGCCCTGTATCAATATGCGGGCCTGCCGATTTTTCGTATCTTCACCGTGATCCTTTGTATCACCCTGATTGCAGATATACGTTCTTTGTCGGCCGAGGATGAGACCCTTGAATCTCTAAGCGTTGACGGCGCGCCACAGACGCAAACCGAGCCCGATAAACCAGTCTCGTTTGTGGCCTCTACTCCAACGATTCCGCTACCGCCTCCTATCCTGCCTTCGTTTTACAATAATCCCACGGGCTTGGATCAGGTTTATGCGGGCCGAAGTCTCAGCCATATTTTCTCGGTTTGCGGTGACGGCATTTATGATCCGGGCGAGGAATGCGATGATGGCAATCGAGACGGGGAGGATGGCTGCTCAGATCTGTGCCGTCTTGAGGATCCGCTGAGCTGTGGCGACGGGAAAGTCGGCCCGGGTGAACGCTGTGACGACGGTAATCTTGGGGATGGAGACGGCTGTTCAGCAACTTGTCAATCTGAAGGTATGTGCGGCGACGGCGCCGTTGATCCGGGTGAGGAATGCGACGATGGAAACAAGTCTTCCGCTGACGGCTGCAGCCGGATGTGCTTTCGTGAAACGACGCAGGACGCTGAGGAAAAAGATCCTGAAGTGACGAAGGAAGATCCTCTGGAAACCGACGCTGAAGATCCTGTGACGATCAAAGAAGAAAAGGAAGATGAAAACAGTGATCCTGATGACGAGGAGGATGAGATCAAAACGACCCCAAGGGAACCGACGGTGTCTTATGAACAGGGTAGGGCCGTGACAACGATCTCCAGCTGCACAGGAAGCTGCACGATGGAGGTTACCCGCAATGCCGAGGGGCAGATTATTTCTTCCAGGGAAATATTAAGTGAAAGGAAGCTGGATGTGGGAGCGACGTATACGGATCCGGTATTCGGCGAAGTCAATTGTGCAACCGGTACTGGTGTCGCTATGTCGGAAAACTCGGCCGCTCGTTTCGCGGAATCCTCGGTGAGGTTGAAATCAGCAGTCATCGTTTCCTGCCGTGCCTGACCTTGCAGTTCAATGGTCTTCTTTGATGACGTAGCAGCTTTCAATGATCTTCTTAACTTCTTTCTTTGCCGTTACCGCCGTGCTCATAGAGTCGAAATAATCCGCAAAATCTTTCTTCGCGTTTGAAACACCCGCCAGAGATATCGCGATCAATGGAAACTTGGCCATGATTTCTTCACCGGTTTCCGCCAGCCTCCGGCGGTCGATCTGCATCGTATAGCCCTGCTCGATATCTTTTGCGGGATAAAGGGCTTTGACGACACGGGCGTCAAATACTTCCGTAATATATTTGCCCATTTCTTCCGCGCGGTTGGGTCGGGTGACGAGCACGAAGTCGTCGCCTCCCTGATGTCCGATGAAGTCGTCCTTTCCGCCTTTTTTTTCACAGACTTCTGCGAGAAGTTCTGCCGTTTTCTTGATAGCTTCATCGCCTTTTGCAAGCCCGAAATGGTCGTTGAAAACTTTGAAACGATCCAGATCGACATGAAAGAGAACGAATTTCTGTCGTTCATGGATTCTCTTTTTCAATTCCTGGAATATACCCTGATTGCCGGGAAGACCGGTGAGAGGATTCGCATCCTGGGCTTTTTTCTTCATTTCTTTGAGGGTATCGCTCATGCTGTTAAATGTCTCGGCCAGGGTTTGGATCTCGTCTCCCGTCTTGATGTGTACGTGTTTACCCAGATGTCCTTCTACAATTTCCTGAGTCGCTTTATTGAGGATTTGAATGGGTTTCACGATAGATCCCGAGAGCCGGGCTCCGATCGCAATTCCAGTGAGAGCGATCATGAAAACCATGATGAGGAGCATCCATCTTGAGCCCGCGAGCGCTTCACGTATATTGGCAAGAGGGAAGGTGACTTTGGCGATGAGACGGATAGCGCCCTCACTGTCCGTGATAGGCAGGTAGGCCAGCAATTTACGCGTAACCTTGTTAACGCGGGCAAGATAGGGAGCGCCCTGCTGCCTTTGGTAAAGAGCCGCTTCCGTCGCCTTATTATCGAATTCCGTCCATTCTCCCTCGGAAATCCCCGCCAGCTGACGTTCGTGAAGATCGTAAATGACAATATCAATGCCGGTATGGATCGTCTTTAACTCGGCAATAATCGGGCGAAGAGGTTCGAGGTCCGGCTTGCTTAGGGTGGATTGTGGGGTGATTTCCAAGGTCCGGTGCACCGATTCAAACGCAAACTTACTGCGTACCTGATAAGAATCTCGAAGGCTTCTCATCTCGTTGGCGAGCTGCAGGGCCGTAAAAAGGAGGGTCAGAGCCAGCAGAGGGATAGTCAGGCTCATCATGATTCGGGCAAATAGTGTGATACGAAGCGTTTTAGACTTGGACATAACCCCTTTTTCCTTAATGCCTTAGATAACGGCCCCAAAGTCTGAAATCTGAAGATATATAACATCAGAGGCTATTTGACAGGGGCTTCTATCACCAGTTATATTTTAAATAACTATAAGATTCAATATATCCTAATTTTTACTATGAAGGAGCTACCGTGAAGGGTCTCTTTCGATGGTTCGGCATTCTGGCCGGGCTCATCGTGGCGGTGATTCTCTGCTTTACTCTTTATGCGCATTTCCTGGTGGATTACTCACTTGAGAGTCTGGAGTTTGCTCTTACCTCAACGGAGAAAAAACCGCAGGATAGCTCCCAAGTCAGCACCCGTGTGTATAAGAATTTGGTGAAGGATCTGGCTATGAGCGAAGCGGCGGGGGAAGGCGGCAATCTCCAGAATCTGGCGATGCTTGAACTTGCCTCCCGCTCTCTCGATGAAACCGTAGACAGGGCCGGAAATGAGCGTGCACGTTTTTATCTTTCGCAGACCGTATCCAGCAAAACGCCGGAACGGAATTCTCTGCTGCATGTTCTGGATCAACTCTACCGCTGGTACCGCTCGGCTTCCTATCAGTTTCTGCAATGGACCCAGTATTTGCGCAAGCATTTCTCCTCCGCTCCTCAGGAACCATTGAACGTTTCGAGTTATTTGCTTCTTAGCCAGGCTGAGGAAAAAGAAAGGGCCTGGAAGCTCGAAGAAGCGGCCGAACTGTACCGTAAATTTCTTAGTTTTTATCCTGACCATCCCGATCATTCTATTGTATCGATATCGCTTGCCCAGCTGCTCATCAAACAGCGGAAGTACGTGGAAGCGGAAAGATTACTTCGGGGCATTGCTCTGGCCGGGGGTGGCCTCGAAGAATATCAGATTGCCACGGCCCTCATCAAAAGAATCGACGAATTCCGCAAGCGCGAAAGTGAAATTATGATTCAGCAGAGAGTCGTTGAAAATACAGTTGACGGGCCCAAAAGAGATGAGCAAAGGCTCAAACTGGCGCTCCTTTATCTTTATTCCTACGGTATTGCGGAAGCCCAGGAGATCCTGAGTGAAATCAAAAATTCCGAAGATTCCAACACGAGGCTCAAGGCAAAATTTTATCTGGGATGGATCTATAAACTGCAGTCACAGTACGACCAGGGCGCCCGGCTCTTTCTCGAGCTGACGCAGGAGGAAGGTTCGGGAGACATCAACCAAAGCGCCCGGGCGCAGTTGGCAGACATTTATTACGAGGAAGGCGACAAAAAATCTTCCTACGAGATGTATGCGAAGCTTAGCTCCAAAGAAACCAGTCAAACCTCTCAGCAGGCGGCACGCGAAGCCTGGGCCGCCCTTGCCGACGCTGAACAGGCAGCCATTTCTTTTTTTGACATGAAGGACACGAAGAAAGCGGAAAAGCATCTGGAAAGCCTCCAGGCGAATTTTTCAGGCTACGGCGGGTTTGCTGATATACGCTCCGCCATGGAATCGGCATCTTCAGTGGATCTGGGCAATCTGGCTTTCGCAGAACTTCAGAACGGCAGGGTTCTTGAATCGCTCGAGCTCTTTAAAAAAAAAATAGAACAGGATCCGAATGACGCCTGGGCGCACGCGGGGATTGCGGACGTGTACGTTCTCTTATCCGACCTGCACATGGCCGGCGAGTTTGCCGAGAAAGCTTACACTCTGAAACCGGACGAATTCACAGGATCCGTGCTTGGTTACGTGAAAGGGTATCAGGGGCTGCACAGTGAATCCGCAGCCACGTACGAAAGCGCGATTAAATTCGCCGCAGATTACGTGCCGAGCAAATTCAATCTCGCTGGTATTTATCTCCATATGCAGGAATATGACAAGGCCCTCGCTCTTCTTGAAGAACTGGACGAATCGTTTACAGATTTCAACAACGTCATGAGAGCCAAAATTCTCAATAACCTGGGCATCGTGCTCTGGAACCTCGGGCGGCAGGATGACGCAGTGCAGCGCTTCGAACAGGCGCTTGACGTGACTCCTGACTTAGAGGATGCTCGCCTGAACTTGAACTATGCTGCCCATCAGCGGGCCGGGCTTTCTTCTATACCAGCCAGCGGTGAATAATGCATGAGCATGAGACCGTTTGTAAGGAATTATCAGGGGAAGCTGCCGTAAGGTACAGGCTTTCCAGCTTGCCTCTCACGAAAAAAAAGAGTGATAAAGGGCATTTAACTGGGAATATCCGGCGTTTCGTTACGTCCAATAGTTGTGTATGGCTGGCAATCGGTCTTGTAAGCTGCAATCCGTCCGCCTATGCAGTAGTCGGCATGGCGGAACGTTATGATGAGTTCAAGGAGAAAGACCTCGAACAGTTCCATCAAAGTCTTACTGCGGAGGAAGACGGCCAGCAGCGCGAAAGGTCTCTGGATATCATGGAAACAGTTAAATTTCCCTCAACGGAACAGCAGCAGGACCATGACAAGGAACTGGAATCATTGAAAAAGGAACTGCTGAGATTGCCTAATCGAGACAGGTTCAAATTGGGGCTGGATGGCCAGTATACGTTTGACAGCAATATTCTCCGTGCGCCCCCAAGGCAGTCAAACAGTGAATCCAGTTTCGATACCAACGGATTCACGCTTTTTGATTTCGGTGGCAAGAAGACCGATCTGCGTTTCGAAGTTCGAAGCGGCAAACAATGGAACATCCAGTTTCCAAAAAGTGATTTCTGGACGGTCGAAGAACGCATCCGCTACCGGCGTAAGTATTTCAAAAAGATCACCCATTCCGCTCAATCAAGAATCGCAAGACATAGTTCCAAGACGGTAGAAATCGACGAGAAGAAAATCCGCTGGGACTCACAGCAGAATTCGGTTTTTAATTACGCTTTTTCCAGGAAGTTTTCGACGAATCTCGAACTCGACGCCAATAAGCGGCTCTATACTACCGAACCATTCGACCAGGACTCGCAGTGGCAGGCCACCGCCAGTCCGAGCTTTTTCTGGCATATTACGCCGAAGAGCCGCGTTTCTCTCGGCTACAGGTTTGGCGCGAGCCGAATCCGCACAAAGACGGGAGACACGAATACCCATGAAGTCTCGCTAGCCTATTTCGGAAAGGTCACCAGGAAGTCTTCCGTCAGTTTCGACGGGTCATTCAGCCACCAGACTCCGCGCTCGGAAGATACGGGAACCGTTAACACGTACAAGATAGGGCTTGGATATATCTGGCAGATGACGCCGAAAACCCAGGTTGTCGTGCAGGCGATACGTTCGATTCAGAATACGTCTTCGAACCAGGTGGGTGAAACCGATACGGCGACGAAAAGCGACCAGAGCTTCACAAACGACAGCTTTAACGTATCACTTAATTCGCGTCTGACGCGTAAATTGACGGCGATCGTCGGAACCGGCGTCGCACACGTCAAAAATGACGTTGGTCAGGGGGGCGATGAGAACCTTGAATCGCGGCAGATCACGTTCCCGACGGTATTTACAGCGAATTACGATATCTCGAAATGGCTTCAGATGAGGGTTCAGTATACCTTTGCTTTCAGGACAGGAAACGAGAAGGCCGATACGTACCGGACGCATGCTCTCATGAGCGGCGTAAATATGAATTTTTAAGGAGTCTCTGTGGGTAGTCGTTTAATACATGCGGTAACGTTGTTGGCGATCACGGCGCTTATAGTATGCGGCGCGGGGTCGTTTTCACCCAGCGCGTGGTGTGGTGCCGACAAGGCGGTCGAGCTGGACGCCTCTTATCGTCTTCAGTCGGGCGACAGGCTTAATCTTAAGATTTATCCTGAAGATGAATATATAAAAGGCGGAGAAGTTGAAATAAGCTCAGAAGGCAATATCACGCTTCCCCTGGTTGGTAAGATTGGCGTGGGCGAAAAAAGCGTCATCGAAGCAGAGAAAACGATTAATGAGCTTCTCGCGATTGATTATCTGGTCAATCCGCAGGTCGTTATCGAAGTTCTGGAATACCGGAAGGGGTCGTTTGTGGTGCTTGGGCAGGTGATCAAGCCCGGAACTTATGATTTCCCGCCGGGCGAGTTGAATATCACCCTTTTACATGCGATATCCCTGACAGGTGGTTTTTCAGACGTTGCGAACATCAAGAAGATCAAGATTATGAGGAAAACTACGGGAGAAGTCCTTAACGTCAATGCCCAAGCTATCATTGGCGGAGATGATCCCGATATCGAAATCAAACCCGATGATGTTATTCATATAAGCGAAAGCCTTTTTTAATGCAGAAACCCGGCGGTCAAGACATGGATCCCTACAAACGCATACCCGGCGTGTATGGGAATTATTCTGAAGAGCTCGATAAGCCTTTTGATTATAAATACTACTTGTTTCTCATCACGAAGAACTTTTATATCCTGCTGACTTTTTTCATCATCACGATCACGATGGCGTTTATTTACGTCGCGAAACTGCCGGACACGTTCGTTGCTTCTGCGCAGGTCATTATCGAGCGCCCGCCCAGCGCCACCTCCTACGAAGAAAATTCTAGGGAAGAAAGCACTGCCCAGGGCTGGTCGGAAGATTACTATAAAACTCAATTCGAAATCATGACAGGTCCCACGGTTCTCAGGCAGGTCGCGCAGGATCTCAAGCTCGCGGAATATTTCGAAATGGATAACGAAGATATGATTATCGCGCGCTTGCGCGTGATGATCAGCGTCGACCGTGTCAAGCAAAGCCGTCTTTTTAACGTAACGACCCGCGGTAATGATCCCAAGATGGTCGCTAGAATATCCAATGCGGTTGCCCGATCGTATATCAGGAAAAACTTCGAAGATTCCCTTTATTATTCCAGGGAATTGCTGGCGTGGCTTCCTCAAAAAGGCGGAGAGTCGGATATCATTACGATTGAAGACCCGTTCGGGAATGTCAAACAGTTAAGCCGGGAAGAACTGATCGAAAGCCTTCCCACGATCCAGACGGATCCAACTATCCGGGGCTTGAAGGAAAGAAAGAATACGCTCGAATCGGAATTGAAACTGCTGCTGAAACAATACCGTGAAAAGCACCCTAAAATCATCAAGGCTAGATCCACTCTGAAGTTCCTTGAAGAGAGCATCGAAGCGGAGAAACGTCGCATCGTCGATACGTTGAAAACAAAGGCGCAGGGGACGATGCAGACGAGTTACGGCCGCGTTATCGAAGAAGCGGCCGATCCCATGAAGCCGATAGGGCCGAACCGGAAAAAAATTATTCTCCTGGCAGCTCTCGCCGAACTTATCGTCAGTCTCGTCATCATTTTCCTGCTCGATTACTTCGACGATACGATCCATAGTCTGGAAGATCTCGAGCGCAAAGGTGTGGTCCTCCCGTTTCTCGGTCCTATTCCTCTTTTGAAAGACAAAACGGGGAGCTATGACGATAAATCGCTGGTCGTATACAACGACCGCTTTGCAGAAATAACCGAATCGTTTCGCTATTTGCGCGTCGCCATCAATTTTTCAGCGCCTCCCGAATCGCTAAAAAATCTCATTCTGACCAGTTGTATTCCTCACGAAGGTAAATCCTTTATTAATCATAATCTCGCTACTTCTCTGGCTCTCGACGGAAATAAAACCCTGCTGGTTGATGCAGATCTAAGGCGGCCCGTGGTACACCGGCAGTTCAAGCTGGAAAACGATACCGGCTTATCCAACTATCTGACGAGCAGCGTTGACTTCAATTCGGTTGTCAAAGAATCGTTCGTGGAAAATCTCATGATTGTGCCGAGCGGCCCGTTGTCTCCGAACCCTGCCGAAATTCTGGGGTCCGAAAGAATGAAGACCTTTCTGGAAGAGGCAAGAAAACGCTTCGACCGGATTATCATCGATTGCCCACCGCTTACAGGACTCGGAGATACCTATGTGATGGGGAACCTCATCGGCCACGTTATTCTCGTGGTAGCTGCGGGCAAAACCCCGTCTGATCTCATTAAACGCACACAGATGCAGCTGGAAAAATCCGGCATCAAGATTATTGGCGTCGTACTGAATCAGGTAGATATGGAAAAAGAACGGCTCGGGGGATATTCCAAGCACTACTATCACACCTACACTCGTTATTACAGGCAAACTTCCGGGACTTGATAACGGGAATGACCGCCATCATCAACCTGCTCCTCAAGCTCTATGTTTATCTTGCTACGTTGCTCATCTTCCTCTCTTTTTCCGGGTTAACGCCCGCCGCGTCGTTTGTTCTTAAAGCATTATCAGGCCCCGCTGTGCTGCTGGTCTTCATCAACCGTTGGATGCGCTCTGGCAGGCAGTGTCCTTATCTGTTACTACCCGTTTTCTCCATGCTGCTTTTGTGGCTCTGCGTGCAGCAGGCAGGAATTTATTATAAACTCGCCTTTTTTGACGTACCTTCGAGTCTGGCCCGCTGGCTGGAGATTTTCGGTTTTCTTTTCACTGGTTTTGCTTTGTATCTGTCCGCCGAACATACATTCAGTGAGAGAAAACCCTTTACCCGTTATATCTATTTTTGCGTCGCCACGGCTTCCGCATGCTGCGTTTATTTCATTTACCTGTTTTATACCTCGGGCGTGGAGGTTGAATATTTGCAGCCTCCTTTTCTTCTCCTTAATCATTTTGGGGTCATCGGACCTCTGGGGCTCCAGCCTAACAACCTCGTTGACCTGTTCATTCCGCCTTTTTTCTTTGCGCTCTCGATGGTGCTTTATAACCAAAAAAGAAAGCTGAAACATTCTGATCCCGCGAAGGGGTTCAGCGAAATGCTGCTTTTCCTCTGCTTTATGAGCGTGCTTCTCGCGGGAATATTTTTCACCAATTCACGCGCAGGCATATTGTCGTTTATCGCGGGGATCATCGTTTACTTCATCCTCGTTATCGTTCATACGGGGGTGAGAAGACGAGGCCTAAAATTCACGCTCTGGCTGATAGTAGGCAGCGCTGTATTTCTGGGATCGCTGGGCACGCAGAAAATTCTGGGCGAACTTGGGACCGTGCATGCGACCGTGACGGAAGAGCTAACGAAGGGCGGCACTCGTTCCGATACGATTGGAGCCTCATGGCAGCTTGTAACCCGGAGAGGATTTCTGGGGGTGGGACTTGGGAACTTTTTTATGGGCTGGCTGCTTACGCACTCCGCGCCCCATTATTTCCTGCCTGCCCGGTCTTATAACGATTATCTCTGGTTCTGGGCTGAAGCGGGTCTTCCGGGCATCGTTTTACTGATGGCTATGTTCGTCGTGTTTTTTATTACAAGCTTTAAAACGGCGCGAAAAACCCAGAGTTCCCTGATCTCGTATTTCATTAATGCTGCGTTTTCATCCGTGGCAGCGTATTGCCTGCATGCCGCTGTAGACCCCACTTTTTATGTCGAGGCGCTTTTTTGGCTTTTGTGCCTCGTTTTGGGTGTTGGCGGGGCAGCCTGCCATATGGAAATTGTGGAAGTTCAGGGCGGTTTTGTGAAGCGAATGCTGACTGTTCGCAATCCTATTTTTCAGCCTCTCGCGGCTATCGTCGCAGGCGTTTTTGTTTCTTACACCGCTATCTGTTCCCTTATTGCCATTACAGAGCAGGGAAGGGCCACTACCATTCAATCTCTCGAAAAAGCGTATGAGATTGATCCTTACAATCCCTATTACGGGCGCGCCCTGGCGCTTCTTCATTACAGTGAGTATCAAGAGAAATCACAGCCGGAAGCGCTCGCGAGGGCTCTTAGATATATGGACGAGTCTCTGGAAAAAGATCCTTTCGCAGTTCTTTTTTATAAAAAACTGGCAGAGATGCATGAGACATCCGGTGATACAAAAAAAGCGGATAGAAATTTTACTTCCATGCATGAGCGCGTCCCATCCTTTTATCTGGCGAGTCTAGTGGAGGCTTCGTATTATATGGAGGCGGCGTTACGAAAGGGAAAAGAGTCTGAAGCGTACCCGCGGCTGAAAGCAAAAGCGATCAGAACTTATCAAAAAGCCGTGAAATTAAATCCGAATCTTTCAAAACAGCCTGTCGAAGAACGTTTCCGCTATCTATCAGAAGAAGGCAGGCTGCAGTTTGTGTCCATTTTAGACGGAAGTTTTAAAGGATGACCTGCAGCGCTTAGCCCCCGCAGATAGACCTATCCTAAAGTCCCAATTGACTTTGCCTCGCTCCATGGCATAATAATCGCTTCTCTTCCCGAAAAAGCTAGCGCCGGAGACCCCATTTTTTCATGAAGCAGACCTATTATCTGGATTACAACGCCACCACTCCCGTCGCGCCCGAAGTGTGGCAGCAGATGGAACCCTTATTAAGAGAACAATACGGAAACCCCTCCAGCGTTCACCATAGCGGAAAAGCTGCGTCGAAGGTGGTGCGCCAGGCGCGGGTCAAAGTCGCGGAACTTTTAGGGGCCGACGAGCGGGAAATCATTTTCACCAGCTGCGGCTCGGAGAGCAATAATGCGGCAATCCGCTCCGCTCTTGCCACGAATCCGGGAAAGAAACAGATCGTCACGAGCCGGGTCGAGCACTCCAGCGTCAAAAAACTGGGCAAATATCTGACGGAAGAAGGTTACGAGTTTTATGAGGTCGGCGTCACCGCGCAGGGGTTTCTCAATATCGACGAGCTTCGTCATGTGGTCTCCGAGAAAACAGCGATTGTCTCGCTCATGCTTGCCAACAACGAAACAGGCGTATTTTTTCCGGTTAATGAAATCGGCGGTTTTCTGAAAGAGAAAGGAATTATGTTTCACGTCGACGGAGTGCAGGCTGTCGGTAAGCATCCGCTTAATCTCAAAGAAAGCCCCGTGGATTTTTTCTCAGCTTCGGCGCATAAGCTTTACGGGCCGAAGGGTATCGGCTGCCTCTATGTGAAGAAGAATACCCCTTTTCGACCCTTCATCGCCGGAGGCTCTCAGGAAAGAGGCCGCAGAGCCGGAACCGAAAATGTCGCTGGAATCGCAGGCTTCGGTGCCGCATGTGAACTTGCACTGAAAGATCTTCCTGAGGAAATTCAGAGGCTTAAATCATTGCGGCGTTATTTCGAGGACACTCTCATGAAAGGGCCTCACGGTATCGTAGTCAACGGAGACCTTAATCGCCGTCTTCCGACAACGAGCAACCTCCGTTTTCCCGGTGTAGACGGAGAAAGCCTGCTGATGGCACTCGATCAAAAGGGGATTTGTATATCAAGCGGTTCTGCCTGTACCAGTGGTTCCACAGAACCCTCCCATGTACTTAAAGCGATGGGTTTGACAGATGATGAATCCAAGTCGTCGGTGCGGTTCAGCTTTGGCCGCTACACGACCGAAGAAACGATCCGGGAAGTTCTCGTCATTTTGCAGGATACATTGGGTGCTTTAAAGGAATCGTCTAAAAGAAACAGGCTCATGGAGCCCCGGCCGGAAGCGGCTTTTTAAAGGATGCATGGCGGATAATCCGGCGTTGAAAGATGAAATTCTGAAAGCCTTACGTTCCGTTATCGACCCGGAGCTGCAGCGGGATATTGTTACTCTGGGGATGGTTCGTAATATTACTGCGGAGGGAGCTCAGGTCCTGGTCGAGATCGAAGCGCCTTCCTCGCTCGAAACGCAGACGCATATCAAGAAGCGGGCGGAGGAAGCGGTCGGGCACCTCAGCGGAGTGGATAAAGCCACGATTCAGATGACAACTTCGAAAAAAACAGGCGGCACCTTTGCACCCAAATCCGCTATTGGCGGTATCGACCGAGTCATCGCGGTTGCCAGTGGAAAAGGCGGAGTCGGTAAAACGACCGTGGCCGTCAATCTTGCTGTCGCACTCGCCATGCAGGGCCACAAGGTTGGTTTGATGGACGGCGATATTTACGGCCCCAACGTCCCTTTGATGCTTGGAATCGGCACAGACATCAAGCCTCATGTAAACGAAGAGAATAAAATCATTCCGGTCGAATCGCTGGGAGTCAAAACGATATCGATGGCACTGCTTGTTCCGGCGGATCAGCCCATGGTCTGGCGAGGCCCGATGCTCCATAGCGCCATCCAGCAGTTCATACAGAAGGTCGCATGGGGGGAACTCGATTTCCTGCTCGTCGACCTTCCTCCCGGTACGGGAGATGTTCAACTCTCGCTTGTTCAAACCGTGCCCTTAAGCGGAGCGGTGGTGGTCACGACGCCGCAAGAAGTCGCGCTTATGGACGTGCGCAAGGGCATCCTCATGTTTCGTAAAACGGAGGTTCCGATACTTGGGATCGTGGAAAATATGACCGGCTCCGTTTTTGGCAGCGGCGGAGGCCGGAAAGCGGCGGAACAATTCGGTGTGCCCTATTTGGGAGAGATTCCTCTTGAAATAGCGGTGAGGGAAGGCGGCGACGCAGGCAGACCGGTGGTTGTGGCGGATAAAAACTCGCCCGCGGCCATGGCATTGCAGGCGATTGCAGAACAACTGAGCCAGCAATTTGTGACTGGTTCCAAATAAATAATGGAAAATACGGTACCCAAACCTATGTCAAAAGAAAAATCGACTCTTGAAGAACTCGAAGAGACTTTCCGGCATTCCCTCGTCCTTCTGGGTGAAGATCCCAAGAGGGAAGGACTTCTGAAGACGCCGGCCCGAATGGCCAAGTCTTTTACTTATCTCACCCGTGGTTACCGTCAGAATATTGAACAGATTTTGAACGGCGCCATTTTCAACGAGCCCTATGACGAGATGGTGGTGGTCAAGGATATTACGGTCTTCTCACTCTGCGAACATCATCTGCTGCCGTTTTACGGTAAAGCGCACGTCGCGTATCTTCCCAATGGAAAAATCCTTGGGCTAAGCAAGATTCCGAGGATCGTCGAAATGTTTTCAAAAAGACTTCAGGTTCAGGAGCGTCTCACGAGCCAGATCGCAAATTGCCTTATGGAAACTTTGAATCCGAGAGGAGTTGCGGTAGTGATCGACGCCTTACATCTTTGTATGGCCATGAGGGGAGTCGAAAAGACGAATGCTTCGACGATTACAAGCGCCATGCTCGGAACTTTCCGCGAATGCGACCGATCGAGGGCTGAATTCTTCAGTCTGATAGGAAAGCGGGGGTCTTAATGAGGGGCCCGGGCCGCGGCGTTCTGGGTCTCGATCGCAGCGACTCGCTTACGCAGTTCTCTCAAATCGTCCAGGGTTTCGGCGGATCTTAGCTGAGCGGCGATTTGGCGGCGAGCTTCGTTGTAGGGACGCGCAGGCTCTCCAAAAACCACTTGTTTTGCCGGTACCTTCTTACCGCTCGGAAAACCCGAACCGGCGCCTACCATGGTCCAGTCTCCAATTTCGACGTGATCGCCGAGCCCAACCTTCCCGCCCATCGTGACGAAGTTCCCGACCTTTGAACTTCCCGAAATTCCCGTCTGTGCTGAAATGACAGTGTGTTTGCCTATAGTCACGTTGTGGGCGATCTGCACCAGGTTATCGATTTTGGTACCTTCGCCGATACGCGTGGAACCGATCGTGGCGCGGTCGATCGTTACGTTCGCTCCCAGCTCTACGTCATCTTCCACGATGACATTTCCCACCTGCGGGACTTTTTTCTGGCCGCTGCTGGTTGAAACATAGCCAAAACCGTCCGCACCAACCACTGATCCAGCGTGAATGATCACATTTTCGCCGATCTGGCATTTTTCATAGATTTTGACTCCGGAGTGCAGCAGGGTGTGTTTTCCAATTACGACATCCTCGCCAATGAAAACCTGCGCCCTCAGTACAGCGCTGTCGCCTATCTCGGCGTTATCCCCCACATATACAAAAGGTTCTATCGTCACGTTATCTCCGATCCTGGCCAGCGGGGAAATAAAGGCCAAGGGGGAAATTAAAGCGGAAAATCTGCGCGCAGGGTAATACTTGCCAAGCAGGTCCGCCCAGGCAAGTTTTGGGTTTTCGACCCGGATGAGCGTTTTCGTTGCGGAATCGAGGTTGCGGGGGACTATAAGACACTCGATTTCAGATTTCTCGAGCTTTTTCAGGACACCTTTGTCCTGGGCGAACGTTATATGGCCGCTCCGCGGGTTTTCACTGTTGGTAATGCCTTCGATGAGGATATCAGGATTGCCCTGGAGTTCGCCTGAAATAACTTCTGCGATTTCTCTAGCGGTTAATTTCATGGAAAACAAGTATATCAACGCGATCAGGGAATGTCAATGTAAGGGCTTACTAACATTTGGCTTGTATTAAAATAAATTCCTGCTAAAATCCGCCAACTTCTTTAACGGATAAAAATTATGAATGAGCAGAAAAATCAGGCAGTTTGGGAAATGTTCAAGGCCCGGCTCAAGGAGCGGTGGAAGAATCTCACCGATGACCTCATCGATGCGCATAAAAACGACTTCAATACTCTGATTGCGCACATTCAGTCCGTAAGTGAGGAGTCTCGCGAAGTCATCCAGGATTACGTTGATAGTCTGTGGTTTGAAATTTATGTCAGACCTTCGCGTTCTTCCTACAGCAAGAACCCTCTCAACGGCCGCGGCTAATTTCTTTTCTTCCCGTTTTCATAAATAGCTTACCTTTTTGATTGTAACTTTGCTTCATTGCTCGACATTAGTTATACTTACATTGTCCTTAAAATGACAGAAAGGGAACATCCCATGGGTTTGGACAGTCAAACGCAGAAGCAATACGACCAAGAGTTGAGCGGTCTCGCTGGATCCCAAAAAGAAGAAATGAAAAAAAAACGAATCCATTGTTTTGCCAAAATGCATGGAATGGACGAAGACGAAATGAGCGATCTGAAGAAAGAACTCGAAAAGGTCCACGAAATGCAGAGGAAAGAGTTAGCAAAAAAGTATGGAGTTGATGCATAAGGTGTGACTCAGGATGGGAAGGCCTGCTGCCGTCCATTTTTTGGAGAGAGCATCGCGGAATAATACCTGAAGATTCCGTAAGGCAGAATAGGTAAGTATTTCGGCTTATCTAGAGCATTTCCATCATGAGTCGTTTTGGCAAGTTGATGACGAACCCGAAGTCCACAATGAACATGCCGATACGTGGTATTCCAGTATATTCTCTATGGCTGAATCCCCAGCACTTTGATTCCGCTCTATTCCGGCAGTGGATTTCTGATCTTTCTGCCCGATTCCGCACGAATGTTTTTGAACCGCACATCACTCTTCTCGGCGAATTGGACGCTCCTCTGAATAAACTTCTGAGCGTATGCGAAACTCTTTCCGCACAGATTCTGCCTCTTCGTATTACACTTTCGGAAATTGAATTAGCAGAGGATTTTTACAGGGCCATAGCTCTCAAAGCTGAACCCGATATTGCATTGACTAAAGCTTGGCGTACCGCGTGCGGCTCACTGGAAAAAAATCCCCTATTGTTCAGGCCTCATCTGAGCTTGCTTTACGGAACGGCTGACGCAGAAGGAAAAGTGGAAGCCGCAGCTTCATTGCAAGCCAACCTGCCGCTTCAAGCTCGTTTCGACACACTCTCTGTCGTCCGGACCGAAGGAGACATGAGTAATTGGTCGATAATAAAAAAATACAACTCCCCAATGTCGTCCTTAAATTAACAAACACAGAGGTTCTTATATGCGCGTGATCCGCGGTAGCTTATTTTTGAAGCAGTCCTTCTGCATGCTGTGGATTGCCCTCCTTGTAATTATTCCTGATGCGAAGGTCTCGGCGCAGAACGTTTCGCAGCCAGTGTCCGCGGAAGACAAAGCCTATCTTGAAGGCCTGTACAAAGATACCTGGGGCTATCTTTCCACTCATGTGGATGCGATCACCGGGCTTCCTTATGACGCGAGTTCCCGTCAGCCGCCGACTTCCATGAGTAATGTCGGGCTTTACCTCGCTTCTGTTTCCACGGCCTACCGCACGGGTCTGATTTCAGCAGTCGACGCGGAGCAGCGGGTGAAAAAGGTTCTCGACAGTCTTGAGAAAGTCGACAAATGGAAGGGTATTCCGAGACCCTGGATCATTACTCGAACCCTTGCGCCCACTTTTGGCGACGAATTTACGTATGGGCCGCATCTATCAGCACTCATCGGCGGACTTCTCGTGACGCAGGCAACCTTTCCGGAAATTGTTTTCGAAGGAATTGTCCCGCGGATAAGAAAAATGCTTACCGTAATGGAACTCAAGACCCTGTACGATCCCAAAACCGGGTGGCTCAAAGGCGGGTATAACGTAAAGCAGGATAACTTCGCCATCTTTCAATCCTGGGGACACTGGTACTACAAACACTTTGCATCCGAGACCCGTCTTCTGAGTTATTACCTAATCTTGCGCGGCGCGGCGCCCAAGGAACATTGGTTCAGCCTGATCAGGTCAAAGCAGCAGCTCGAGGGGGAAACGTTCTTCGTTTCGGGATATGAAGAGGGCGGGTTGTATGTTCAGTTTCTGAGCGGTTTATTTCTGGATGAGCGCGCCACGGAAATGGGCGAGTCTCAAAAAGGGTACGTAAATTATCAAATGAAGCACGCTCAAACTATTAAGTCGCCCGTTTGGGGCTGGTCCTCCTGTTTGACCCCGCAAGGGCGTTATCTCGCTTACGGTGAACTGCGAGACGATATCGTGGCTCCATATGCTTCCATCCTGGCGGTTCATTACTATCCTGCCGAAGTCATAAAAAATCTTCGGGCCCTCGAAGAAAAGGGAGCGCGGCCTGAATCCCACCCGCGCTTCGGAGAGGTTCATTTTGGCTTTCTTGATTCCATTAATTGGCAGACCGGGGACACCGCCAAGCATTATCTGACGCCGAATCAGGCGATGGCGTTTCTCTCTCTGGCCAATTATCTACATGACGGAATCGTCTGGAAAAGTTTCTCCGAATCACTGCCTCTGCAGCAGCAGCTTACCGACGTATCGGTCTCGAAACCTGCGGTCTAAACTACTGGAATCATTGAGACGGGAAGATCGGGCGTGGGCAAAAAAAAGGCCTGGCTTTACGCCAGGCCTTTTTTGCGAAGAAGAGTTACTTGCGCTTCTTCGTTGCCGTTTTGGCAGCGGACTTCTTCGTTGCCTTTTTCGCTACCTTCTTTGCTGCTTTCTTAGTCGCCATTTAAAGGCTCCTTTTCGTTTTGATTGAATTAGGAACGTCAAAATAATTTGCGTCCCATAATTAATCTACGGCTTCTTGTAAAATATTTTTAACTTTTTTTCAAGAACAAAAGTTCGAAAAAGTAAAAATATCGTACATTCCGATTATCGCAGACATTCAAAAAAAATCAAAAAGGAATAAAAAAACGAATCGTTTTCGCCGCGTTTGATCGATGTTTTCACGCGGCGCGAACAGCTGCCACGACTGTTTGCATGACGGGGTGATCCGCAGTGAAAATCGATGTAGTGATTGTTTTTGCCCACCCTGCATATTACACTGAGTCATCGCGCGCATTGAAAGGGAGATGGATGAATACAACGACGCTGTCGGCAAATAAACCCACAGTCTTGTCGATCGATGACAGAGATAAGTTCCGCAGGTCCTGCGTTTCCGTAGACAGTGTGCATTCTGCCGTCGAAGAACGAATCTCCGATGTCATGGGGCGATCTCGACTGAGAATCCGATGAGACTTCTAATCGTGTCGAATCGGCTGCCGGTAACAGTCAAAGACGACCATGGGACTCTTTCTTATCAGGAAAGCGTCGGCGGCCTTTCAAAAGGCCTGAGCACCTATCTTGAATCCGCCAGGAGAACAAATCCCGACTTTCGTCATGTCTGGATTGGATGGCCAGGAGCTACCGTAGAGCCGCAGCACCAGCTCGATGTCGTGAAACATCTGCGCACGAACTACCACGCCCACCCCGTTTTCCTCAGCGAACTCACGATGGAGAAGTTTTATCATGGCTTCTGTAACAGCACGATCTGGCCGCTTTTCCATTATTTCCCCGGCAGCATGATCTGCGAGGAAGAGTACTGGCCGCATTACGTCGAGGTGAACAGGCTATTCTGCAGCGCAGTCCTCGACATCATGGAGCCGGGCGATGCGGTGTGGATCCATGATTATCAGCTTATGCTTCTTCCTGCGATGCTCCGGGAGCATAAACCCGATCTGGCTATCGGATTCTTTCTCCATATCCCGTTTCCCGATTTCGAAGTCTACCGGCTTCTTCCGAAGGAATGGAAGATCGGAATCCTCGAAGGACTTCTCGGCGCGAACCTCATCGGCTTTCATACCCACGATTACACGCAGTATTTTCTTCGCTGCGTCCTTAGAATCCTCGGCCATGACCACAAGTTGAGCAAAATCATTACGGGAAAAAATGTTGTGAGAGCGGATACCTTTCCCATGGGGGTCGATTTCGAACACTTTTACGAAGCGGCGGCCGGAAACGAAGTGCGCATAGAAAAAGAAAAACTTCAACCGACCCTTTTGCCATACCGGGTGATCCTTTCGGTCGACCGCCTTGATTACACTAAGGGCGTGCTCAACCGCTTGAAAGGTTACGAGTATTTTCTCGAAAGAAACCCTTCATGCCACGGAAAAGTGGTGATGATCATGCTTGTCGTGCCTTCCCGGACGGAAGTGAAGCAGTACCAGCAGATGAAAAAGAAGATTGATGAACTGGTGGGCAGGATCAACGGGCGTTTCGGTACGATCGACTGGACGCCTACGCGTTATCAATTCAGCGCCGCATCCTTTGAACATCTCGTGGCTCTTTATGGCTTGAGCGATATCTGCCTCGTGACGCCGCTGCGAGACGGGATGAACCTCATCGCGAAAGAATACGTCGCAAGCAGGCCCGATCAGACGGGCGTGCTTATCTTGAGCGAAACAGCAGGTGCCGCGAAGGAACTTCAGGAAGCCATCATCATTAACCCAAACAGTGTCCCCGAAATTGCGGACGCCCTTAACCAGGCGCTCGTCATGCCGCGCGAGGAACAAATCTCGCGAAATCAGCGCATGCAGACGCGGCTCAAGCGATACAACGTCGTCAGGTGGGCAGAGGATTTCATCCGTTCCCTGCAGGAAGCGCGAAAAGACCAGAAGCATTTCGATGCGCGGATCTTTGGCGAATCCCAGATGAAAGAGCTTCTTTTCAGGTATTCCAGGGCCGCCAAAAGGCTGATTCTTCTCGATTACGACGGGACCCTCGTTCCTTTTGCGTCAGAACCCAAAAAAGCGGTGCCTTCTGCGGAGGTCCTCCAGATCCTCGGACGTCTGTGCGCCGATGAGAGAAATGAATGCGTGATTATCAGCGGCAGGGACATCGCGTCCCTGGAATCCTGGCTGGGGCATCTCAATGTGAGTCTGGTCGCTGAACACGGAGCGTTCGTGCGGGTGAAAGGAAGTGACTGGAAGGAACTGCGGCCTGTGATGAAAGGATGGAAACCCGAGATCCGGCACAAGCTGGAAATGGTCAAGGACCGGCTGCCTGGTTCGATGGTCGAAGAGAAAGATTGTTCCCTTGTATGGCATTATCGTAACGCGGACCCGGAGGCCGGTTTCATTGTCGTCAAAGAACTCATCGACGAGCTCACCAACTTCACCGCTAACATCGATTTGCAGGTCATTCAGGGAAATAAAATCGTAGAGATCCGAGTTTCCGGGGTCAATAAGGGGACGGGCGGCATGTATTTTTTAAAAAGCGATTTTGATTTCATCCTGGCCATCGGTGACGACTGGACGGACGAAGACCTTTTCCAGGTGCTGCCGAAAAACGCCTTTTCTATACGGGTGGGAATGGCCGTGTCCCACGCCAAGTACAACATTGTGAAGCCGGAAGACGTTCAAAACGTTTTGAACGATCTTCTCTCTGCTTCGGGATCCCGCTGAATGAGCTTTCCTCATGCCACGGCCTGGCTTGCCGCTTTGAGTGTCGCGGTCTCGACCTTGTATTCTGCTTCTCCCTGCGCTACAGCCGGGCAGGAACCGGCAAAGTACATCGTCCTCGGCGCGGCTTCGGACCCCAAGACTTTTAATCCCATGCTCGCGCAGGAAACTTCTTCTACCGAAATCCTTGAATTTCTTTTCGAGGGTTTGACGCGATTCAATCCCAGGACGGGGGCGATTGACCCGGCACTCGCCGAACGCTGGGAAACTTCCGCTGACGGCCTCCAATGGACCTTCTTTCTCCGGAAAGACGCCCGGTGGTCGGACGGAACTGCCTTTTCCTCGGACGATGTCCTTTTTACTTTTGATCTTCTCTATAATCCCGCGATTCTCGCCGCAGCCAGAGATGTTTTCACCTTTGAAGGTAAACCCATTAAAGTCGAGAAAAAAGACGACCATACAGTCATTTTTACGCTCCCCGTCCCGTTTGCTCCTTTCCTGCTCGCACTCGGTTTTTCCATTCTCCCCAAGCACCTTCTGCAGGAGAAACTTGATTCCGGTGCTTTCCAGAATTCCTGGGGCATCGACACTGATCTTAAAAGGATCGCGGGCACAGGTCCCTTCAGGTTCAAATCTTACAGGGCCGGAGAAAGGGTGGAACTTGAAAAAAATCCTTTCTATTGGAGAAAAGGGCCCGGGGGGAAGAGCCTGCCTCGGCTCGATAAGATCATTTTTCTGATTATTCCGAGTCCGGAAGGCCGGCTTCTGAAATTTATGGAAGGGGAGACGGACGCCTATGGGGTTACGGGCCTTGATTATCCCGTACTCAGCCCGAAGCAGGAAAAACTCGGCTTCACGCTTTTTCGGACGGGCCCGGGGATGGGTTCCAATTTTATCGCGTTCAATCAGTCCTCGGCCGACCCTCAAAAGAAGGCCTTGTTCGGCGACCCGGAATTCCGCCGCGCGGTGGCGCTTTCGCTCGACCGCCAGAATATGATCGATATCATCCTCAACCGGCTGGGTGAAAAGCAATGTTCTCCCGTAAGCCCTTCGACCCCTCATTTCTTTAACGCGGAAGTGCCGTGCCATGATTACGACCCGGCCGGAGCGAGAAGTCTCCTGGAATCGCGCGGTTTCGCGGACCGTAACGGAGACGGCATCCTTGAAACATTGGATGGCAAGCCTCTTGAGTTCGTTCTCTATACGAATGCGGATAACCCCGAGAGAGTCAGTATTGCGCAGATGGCGCGCGAAGATATGCATCGGGCGGGCATCAAAGTCCATCTGTCCGTGATCGAGTTCAACTCACTTGTCACGCGGCTGCTCGTTAGCCGCGACTGGGACGCGGTCCTGATCGGCTTCACCGGTTCTTCAGAACCTCATTTCGGCGCAAACGTCTGGAAAGTGGACGGCCGGCTCCATTTCTGGAATACTTTTGAAAACGCGAAGCTCAATCCCTCGGAAGCAAGAATCGATCAGATATTCAGCGAGGCGGTCAGGACAATCGACACCTCGGCAAGAATCCGGCTTTATCGGGAATGGCAGGCGATCGCGGCGAAAGAACTGCCGCATATCTACACGATTATGCCCGAAGTCATCTACGCCGTGAATAACCGGCTTCTCCATGTCGAGCCTACGGTGCTCGGCGGGATTTTTTATAACATCGAAGAGTTAGACGTCAAACGCGCATGAATCTTGCCGGCTTCATAATCAAACGAGTGGTTTTTTCACTGCCCCTGCTTTTCTTTTTGCCGCTGGTGACATTCCTGTTCATGCATCTCGCGCCAGGGAATTTCTTCGACACCATGCGGCTGAATCCGCAGATCTCTCCCGAGACGATCGCGCATTACGAAAAGCTCTATCATCTCGACCAGCCGGTCCTCATTCAGTATCTCCACTGGATGAAAAGTATTCTGCATCTGGATTTTGGTTATTCCTTCGCGTACCGCCAGCCGGTCCTGACACTTCTTCTTTCGCGGTTATGGAACACTTTTCTGCTCACCTTCACAGCGTTTCTCCTTTCATGGCTTCTTGCGGTACCTCTTGGCCTCTGGTCGGGAATGAAAGAAGGCAGGAAATCAGATTTTCTGGCGAGTACTGCAGCGTATGCGGGCCTTTCGATGCCCAATTTCCTCTTATGCATTCTTCTTCTCTGGTTTGCCGCCGCGACGGGCTGGCTTCCGCTCGGCGGACTCGTTTCGCTCGATTATGAAGAGCTTGGGCCTGTAAAAAAAGCAGCGGACCGGGTCCTTCATATGATTATTCCGGTTTTCGTGCTCACGCTTTCCTCGTTTGCGTATCTCTTCCGCCTGATGAGGGCCCAGACAAGGCAGGTAAGCCGGCAGGATTTTGTATTCTTTCTGCATGCCCGGCACATTCCGACAGGGAAGATCGTTTACAAACACATTGGGCGCAACGCGATTAACCCGATGCTCAGTCTTTTCGGGCTTGAGCTTCCTGCACTTTTCAGCGGCGCTGCGCTGGTCGAGATTTTCACCGGATGGCCCGGTCTTGGAAGCATGATGCTCGCCGCGGTGCGCGCTCAGGACCTGTTTCTCGTTCTCGGCAATATGCTCATGATCGCTTTTCTGCTCGTCGCGGGAAATCTAATCGCCGACATTATGATTGTCGCGGCTGATCCAAGGGTCAGGCTCGGCGCGGGAGGCCATGAATGAGCAGAAACCTGCTCCTTGCCCTTTGCGCGATCTTTCTTGGAGGTATGGCACTCGCGAGCCTTGGAGCCGATTGGATCGCGCCTTACGCCCCTCAAGAGGAATTCCGGGCACATCCCTATCATCCGCCCACGCGCATTCACTTCTTCGATGAAAAAAACGGTCTTTCCCTTTTTCCGTTCGTTTACAAAACTGAAATGACGTTCGACGAACATTACCGGCGCATCTATACCGAAGACAAGTCCCAAAGATACTTCGTGAAGTTCGCGGTCCCGCATCTTTTCAATGTTGAGAGTCCCGGAAGAGTTTACCTCTTCGGAACTGATTCACGCGGCCGTGATCTCTTTTCACGAATCCTTCACGGCGGCCGTATTTCGCTCTCCATCGGCATTCTCGGCGCTTGTTTCGCGGCAGCTCTCGGTCTGTTGATCGGAAGTGTTTCAGGCTATTTCGGAGGCTGGCTCGACGAAGTGCTGATGCGGATCGCTGAATTCTTCATCATGGTACCGGCTTTTTATCTCCTTCTGGCACTCCGCAGCGCGCTTCCGGCAAAAATTGATCCGCTTCACGTTTATCTTCTCACCGCAGGCATGCTGAGCCTTGTCGGCTGGGGCGGGATGGCGCGCGTCATCCGCGGACTGGTGCTTTCAATCAAACAGAATGACTTTATCCGTGCGGCGAAAAGTCTGGGGCGCAGCGATGGCTCGATTCTCGCGGGCCACGTACTCCCGCATACCCTTTCGTATCTCGCCGTCGTCGTCAGTATCTCCGTCCCGTCCTACATTCTCACGGAGTCGGCGCTCAGTATCCTCGGGCTCGGTATCCAGGAGCCTTACGTGAGCTGGGGGAGCCTGCTGAGTGAAGCGTCGTCCGTTGCTCATCTCGAGCTGCACCCCTGGGTGCTGATTCCGGGTCTTTTCCTCATCGCCGCGGCGTGGTGCTTTAACGTGCTCGGCGATCAGCTGAAACCCGCCGGAGAAAGCCATGACTAACGCCCTGATCGAATTCAGGCAGGTCATTTTGACTTACGGAAAAGGGGAGCGCCGCACTGTCATCGGGCCGCTTGACCTTGAAGTATTTGAAAATGAAGCGCTCGGAATCATCGGAGAGTCCGGCGCGGGCAAAAGTACGGCTGCACTTGAAATGCTCGGCCTTCTTGCGCTCAAAGAGGGCGCGCGCGTTGCGGGAGAGGTGAAGAACCGTCTGGCGCCCCGCGAAATAAGTTATATTCCCCAGGATCCGCTTTCTGCTCTCGACCCGCTCTTTTCTATCGGCAGCCAGCTTGCGGAATCCGGGGCCGGGAAAGACCTGGTCCGCGAAGCGCTCACGCGGGTTCATCTGCCGCTCGAAAAAATCAGCCTCCAAAGTTATCCGCATGAGCTGAGCGGCGGGATGCGTCAGCGCGTGGTTATTGCCATGGCGCTTCTTCACAAGCCGCGTCTGATTATCGCTGACGAACCGACGTCTTCGCTCGACATGACCCTTCAGGCCGAAGTCATGAAGCTTTTTCGGCAGATCCGGAACACCGGCGTCTCCTTCGTCTTTATCACGCACAATCTTCCGCTCGCGGCTAATTTCTGCGACCGCCTTCTCGTGATGAAGAACGGAAAAAAAATCGAGACGGGAACCCCTGCTCAAATAATGGAAAACCCTCGTGAACCTTACACCTGCCAGCTGGTCGAATCGTCACCGAGGCTGCACCTGTGAATCCTGTCTTCAAATTCGAGAACGTAAGCAAGATCTACCGCGTCCGGAGCGGCTTGTTCAGTAAAGGCGCGGGCTTTGCCGCGCTCGACTCCATTAACTTTTCTCTCGAACGTGGCAAAACATACGGGCTTGCGGGCGAAAGCGGGTCAGGGAAGAGTACTCTGGCGGGTCTTCTCACCGGGATGACGCATGAGACTTCGGGAAAGCTGCTTTTTGAAGGCGAGCCCCTGAGACAGGTTCTTCGGAAAGGCCGGGCCTCATACGCCGCCAAAGTCCAGATGATCTTTCAAAATCCTTACCTTTCGCTCGATCCGGCCTGGTCTGTGGAAAAAATCGTGGGCGAGGGTATTCTTTCACGACCTTCTATGGAAAAAAAAGAGAGGGTCCGTTCGGCTGTAAAGGCGGTGGGACTCTCGGAAGATTATTTACGCAGAAAACCGCGCGCCTTGAGCGGCGGTGAACGTCAGCGCGTCGCAATCGCTCGCTCGCTCGCTGTGAGGCCTGAGTTTCTCATTCTCGATGAACCTACATCGCAGCTTGATGTCTCAGTGCAGGCCCAGATTCTCGCCCTGCTGAAGAGCCTTCGGCCCCAGATTCCCGCCGGCATGCTTTTCATCAGCCACGACTTTGCCCTTATCAGTGAGCTTGCCGATGAAGTTTTAGTACTCGACAAGGGACGCCTCGCCGAGGCGGGGCCGGCGATCGACGTTCTGAGAAACCCGCAGGCCGAGTGCACGAGGCGGCTGCTCGAGGCCGTCCCCTTCTGGCCTCCGCGAGAAGGCAAAGCCTGATGCCGCTTCTCGTGCTCCTGATGAGTTTCCTTCTGCTCGGCGCCGGTAATATCGAAATAGGGGAGAAGCAGCCGGACCCCAGCGAAGTTTTCAGCTCTGTTCTCGTGAAAACGGGGCGCAGGCTGCAGGAAGTCGCGAAAAAACGACCTTTGAGGGTTCGTGCCATGAATGATTCTCTGGCTGAGACTGCTGTCGCGATGAAGGGGATGGCGAGCGGGGCTCAAGAAGGTGATATCGAGGCGTCTCTCGACAGAGCAATTAAGGCTTACCGGGAAAACAGTTTTCCTTACGTCCTGCGGGGAATCATCATGGACTCGCGGGGAAACACGGCCGCGGCAAACCGCGCTTTCGAGGAATTTCTGCTTCGCAGCCGGGCGTATACTGAGTTCGAAAAAACGTTTATCGGCGGCGACGATTTCTACAAGCTCAGGCGAGTCGTGTATGACCTTCTCGTGGCGCGCGGTGTGGATTTCAAAGGCCGAGAAAGCCAGATAAGGGTCCGCGTTCCTTTTGACGCTCTTCTCAAGTACATGATGGATCCCGCGCCGGGCGACAGGGTTTTGAATCTGGGTTTTATCTTCATCCTCACAGGCGGGACATTATTTTTTTTATGGGGGCTTCGAGGAGCGGATTTTTCGGGCTACTGGCTCTCGACACTGCTGGCGCTTTATCTGGCGTCCTGGTGCGCCTATGGCTGCTGGATCGTGGATCTAGCCTTCGGGCTGCCGTGGGGTTTGAACCGTTTTCAAACGTCTGCTTTTTTGATGGGAAGTGTTCTTGCCGTCCGGATCCTGGCCGGCCTGTACCAGTTATGGCTGTTCTGGCTCTCGCCCCTGCCTGAAGGCTACCGGCGCTGCAGGAAATGCCGGGCGGTGCTGCCTGAAGTGCTTCTGGAATGCCCGGCCTGCGGCAAACGGATCAAGAACAATCTGATGCGGAAATAAACAAGAGCTGAAGCCATGTTTCGATATCTCATTCTTTTTTCCTGGATCGTCGTATTCATTCTGCTGCTTCTCCGGTTCAAGGAACATCTTGTCCCGGGTCCGGTTCAGGATGCGCTCGAGTCCGTTTTGATGGAGCGGGACGCGGCCTCCTTGGTCCCGCTGGAAACGAAAGAAGAAAGCAAAGAGGTCCTTATCGCCATCATTCGCCTTTGGGATTTTGAAAAGTTTTACGGTAACGTTCATCCGGATCTCAGGCACGTCATCCCCGCAGGCGGTCTCAGGGAACTTTTCCGGGCGACGGCGGAGAGCCTCGGCGCCCTCCATGCGACTCATAGCACAAGTCTTGTGCAGGGGACGAGAAACGATACAAAGAATCTGACGGTGAAACTGGACGGGACCTTTCTCAAAGGACGCGCGGTGGTCGAAGCGGAATTTCTGATAACGGAGAATGGGTGGAAGATTTTTCAGTTCGCCGTAGAATCGCCCGTTATCACGCCCGTTTACGAAGCAGCCCAGGCCGCAAATCTGGACGGCAGCTTTGACGCTTCCGTTTTCCGCAAGGGTTTGCCGCAGAAGGTTTGATGAGGCTTTTGCAGGTCAAGACATGTTACAATGCCGGCGAACTGCAATAAATAGGGAGAGCCGTTTGAGCCAGGCCGAATTCCGGAATTTAAAACCCGTGATGTCGAAAGTCGCGGCTTATCTTTTTATCGCCTACGGTTTCTATAAAGTGGTGCTTAACTGTTTCACCTTCCCTGCCGGCGGCGAGCTCGACAAGGCCATGCTTTTTCAAATTGCACTCGGTTTCGGCTATGTCATGTGCGGTCTATACCTTCTCATCGAAAAAGCGAAGTTCGAAGTGATGGCCGCAATTTTTTTTATCGCTTTCATTCTCGAGATCAGCCAGATAGGGGTTTACTAAAATGACTGTAACGCGCGATATCAAGGCCTATCAAAAGCAGGTTCTCTCCGAGCTCCTTGCTTCGTCGGAGTACGAAGAACTCTTCAACATGCTCCGCGAAAAGGAAAAGTCCTTTAAAATTATCCAGCGGGACAGTTTCAATGCTGAATACCTCGCAGCGAAACTCGCCCTTGCAGCCCACTATTGGGAGCTTTACGTCCCGCAATATATCGCAGGAGCGGGTGAGAACGACGGCAAGCTTCTTTTTAAGGCCGTGATGCACTGCTTTCAGTCTCCGAAAATGCTTCCGCTTGCCACGGCTTTCAGCGAATACATTTATTTTGAAACCGAAAAAGACGCGCCTGGGCCCTGCGTCAAGGCAGCACTCAAACTCTTTGAACGTCTCGGACTCTCTGAAAAAGTAACCGTGACCTCGGGTAATGAAACCACGGTGTCACATTCCTTCCGTATCCTTGCCGAGACCCTGGACGGATTCCGCGCTTCTTTTGAAAATGACATCATGAAATTTTCGGGTTTCGAAACGGAATTTTAGACTTCCAGCGGTCTTTGTAAGTTGTTCCCCGGAATAAACCCTTTGTCCCGATTTGCGATTCCGTTATAATGACCGAAAATTCCACCTCACCCGACAGGTCCATGCTGCAAACAACTTCTGAAACACCCAAATTGACCCCGATGATGGAGCAATATAAGTCCATCAAACGCACGCTGCCCCCGGGTACGATCCTGTTTTTTCGCCTGGGCGATTTCTACGAGATGTTCTTCGAGGACGCCGTTCAAGCCTCTGAAATTCTCGAGATCACGCTGACCGGCCGCGAAGGCGGTGAAGCGGGCCGGGTTCCGATGTGCGGTATTCCTTATCACTCGTTCCAGGGCTACCTCCGGACTTTGATCGAACACAATCTTAAAGTAGCGATCTGCGAACAGACGGGGGACCCGAAAGCAGGAAAAGGCCTCGTCGAACGCAAGATTGCGAGAATTGTTTCACCTGCGACTTATCTCGAAGATGAAACCAAGGGCAAGAACCCCGAGTATCTGCTTTCTCTCGTCAAAAAAGACGGATTATGCGCGATCGCGTGTCTCGAACTGAGCACTGGCGAGTTTTATGTGCGGGAGATTCCCGATGACCGGGTCCTCGGCGAACTGACCATCCTTTCGCCCCGCGAAGTGATCCTGCCGCTGTCTCTGGCCAAAGACGAAGAACTTGCGGGATTTATCAAGAGCACTCTCCAGGCGAGCCTCACCGTCTACGATGACTGGATTTTTGAAGCCGGTGAGGGAATGAGGCTCTTACGAGAGAGTCTCCGGCTGGCGTCCGAACGAAGCATTTCTTTTCACGACCGGGCTTTGCCCGTCAGTGCGTGCGGCGCGGTTCTTTATTACCTTCGCGACCATATGCACCAGGAGATCGGTCATATTCAGGCGCCGACGCTGCTCGACGTCTCGGAATGCATGGTGCTCGAGCGTACCGCGCAAAAGAGCCTGGAACTTGTCTGTACCCAGGCCGGCAGAAAGGGCCACGGTACGCTGCTCGCGTGTATCGATCACTCGCTCACTTCGATGGGTGCACGGACTCTCTATCAGTGGGTAACTCGCCCGCTCATCTCGCTCCCGGCAATTGAAAACCGGCTGAATGCGGTCGAGGAAATGCTGGCAAAGAACACATCTGCGAAATCCCTTCGAGATCTTCTGAAGGGCGTGAAAGATATCGAGCGTACGGTCAGCCGCCTTAATTATGGCGTTGCCAACGCGCGCGACCTGATCAATCTCGAACAGTTCCTGCAAAGAGTTCCCGAAATTCAGAGCGTTCTCGCCGGATTCGGGGCGAAGGCAATAGGCGCGGCCTGCGCCGATCTCTTTCCGTTTCCCGAAATTAGAAAACTTATAAAAGACTCCATCGCAGAAAATCCGCCTCTGACTTTACGGGAAGGAGGGATTATCCGGGACGGCTATCACGCGGGCCTGGATGAACTCAGGGAAATTTCAACGAAAGGAAAATCCTGGATCCTCGAGTTTCAGCAGCGTGAAATCGAACGCACGGGCATTAAGTCACTGAAAGTGAAGTACTCCCAGGTTTTCGGCTATACAATCGAAATCAGCAAAGGAAGCGTGGGCTCAGCGCCTTCTGATTATATCCGGCGTCAGACGCTCGCCAATGCCGAGCGGTACGTTGTCCCCGAGCTGAAGGAATGGGATCAGAAGATCTCGGGCGCGCAGGACAAAATCAAGACCATGGAGTATGAAATCTTCAGCGGCATTCGTACCCAGGTACTGGGCGAATTGACCGCACTGCAGACTATGGCCAGAGCTATTGGCAAGATGGACGCTTTTGCGTCGCTCGCTTTGACAGCGCTCAATAAAGGATGGACACGGCCCAAAGTAGTTGAGACGGGCGAGCTTCTGATCGAAGAAGGAAGGCATCCTGTCGTCGAGGCGATGCTTCCGGCGGGCAAGTTTGTCGAGAACGACACGTATCTCGATATCTCGGAAAATCAGCTGATCCTGCTGACGGGTCCTAATATGGCGGGTAAATCGACTTATATCCGTCAGACTGCTCTTATCGCAGTGCTTGCCCAGATGGGGTCCTATGTCCCGGCGGCAAACGCACGGATCGGGATCGTCGATCGAATTTTTACTCGTATCGGCGCAAGCGACGACCTCGCCGCCGGTGAGAGTACGTTTATGGTCGAAATGGTGGAGACTGCGGCCATTCTCCAGAAGGCGACCTCCCGCAGTCTTCTTATTCTCGATGAAGTCGGACGCGGCACGTCAACGTTCGACGGTGTCAGCATCGCCTGGGCAATCTGCGAATACCTTGCGCAGGGCAGCCGCCGGCCACGCACGCTTTTCGCGACTCATTATCACGAACTCACTCAGCTGGAAGAACATTTTCCGGGCATCAAAAACTACAACATCACGGTGAAGGAAACGCCGGGCGGGATTATTTTTCTCCGTAAAGTCGCAAGAGGCGGTTCTGACCGCAGCTACGGTATTCATGTGGCACGTCTGGCGGGGATACCGAAGCAGGTGACCGACCGCGCGGAAAAGATCCTGAGCATTCTCGAAAGCGAGAACACCGAAGCGACCCAGATTATCGAAGGAAAAAAAGAAAATCCCCGCGCTCCTAAAAAAGAGAATCAACCAGGTCTTTTCGAATGGGCGCAGCAGAATCATCCTATTGTCGAAGAACTCCGACAGTTGACCGTAGACGGTCTTACGCCGCTTGCGGCACTCAACAAGATTGCGGAATGGAAAGATAGGCTCAAACCTTCCTGAGGAGAAAAATATGGGCGTGATCCACGTTTTGTCTGAAAGCGTTGCCAATAAGATCGCCGCGGGCGAAGTGATTGAAAGGCCGAGCTCCATCGTAAAGGAGCTTATCGAAAATTCGCTCGACGCAGGCGCTTCGTCCGTCGAAATTGAAATCGCAAATGGGGGAAAGAATCTCATACGAGTTGCTGATAACGGCAGCGGGATGAGCGCCGAAGACGCCGAGCTCGCTTTCCGCCGGCATGCGACAAGTAAAATTTCCGATGCCGACGAACTGTTTTCTATCGCTACCTTTGGCTTTCGCGGTGAGGCCCTGCCGAGCATCGCGGCCGTGTCGAGAGTGAAGCTCACGACAAGAGTGAAGAGCCTGCCTTCGGGCACGGAGCTTTCTATCGACGGCGGGGCGCTCACAGAAGCAAGGGAATGCCCCTGCGCGCCCGGAACCACGGTTGAAGTCCGGGACCTGTTTTTTAACACGCCCGCACGCCGGAAATTTCTCAAGGCGGACGCCACGGAACTCGGGCATGTGATGGACGTGGTTTCTAATTTCTCGCTTGCGCATCCGTCTCTTAGAATCGTTTTTAAGTCGTCGGACCGTACTGTTTTTGACCTAAGCCCTACAGAAAAGCTGCTCGAGCGGGCGGAATCAGTTCTTGGCGAAGCGGCAGCGAAGCATTTTATGACCATCGATGAAGAAGCAAACGGCATCCGGATCTCGGGTCTTATCGGTAAACCTTTCGCGGCTCGCGCCAACCGCTCGGGCCAGACTTTTTTTGTCAACCGCCGGTGCGTCCGCTCGCCCATCCTGTCCCACGGGCTTCAGGCCGGATTTCATGGTCTTCTTATGCACGGGCAGTTTGCTGCGGCGGTCATTTTCGTCGATCTTGACCTTACAAAAGTCGATGTCAATGTCCATCCCTCTAAGCACGAGGTCAGGATTTCAAACGAAAAAGAAGTGAAGTCGCTTCTCATCAAGGTCGTGGCTTCAGCCTTGAAAGCCGAAAGCGATATTAACCCTGAATTAAAAGATTTCCGCGGTAAAGCGCCTGAAGTCTTCGTGCCTTCGGCTGCAGGCTTTAGGAACGATCCCGTTTCTGTCGTTGCCCGGGAGATTGCAGCTGCCAGAGAAAAAGAAATACGGGAGCCGGGGGAGGCGTTTTTTGCGGCGGACCCCGGGGCGGGTTTTTTTGCGGTCGCCGAAACCGAACGTGCGTCTCAAGAATTAATCAGTGTCTCGAACAAGCTGAAGATCACAAAAATCCTCGGCCAGATCCATCACACGTTCATCCTCGCCGAAACGGAAGATGGTTTTATGATAATCGATCAGCACGCTGCACACGAAAGAATCATGTTCGAAAGCTTGAAACAGGGTTTCGAGAGCGGCGCTCCCGCTCGCCAGAATCTTCTTATGGACGAGGTGCTGGAGCTGCATCCCCGGCAGCTCGAAACATTCCGGGAATCCCTGGCTCTGCTCGATCGCATAGGGTTTACTCTCGAAGAATTCGGCGAGAATTCTTTTGTCGTCAGGGCGTACCCTTCAACAGTCAATGAAAACCCTGTGACTTTCCTGAAGGCCTATCTGGAAGAAAAAGAAGAAGGGAAGTCGAGAACGAGGCTGGAAGACTATCAGGAAGAAATTGCGGCGATGATTGCCTGCAAAAAAAGCTCTGTAAAAGCGCACGATTATTTGTCGATAGATAAACTTTACGCACTTACAGAAAGACTTGCCCGCTGCGAAAATCCATTTTCCTGTCCGCATGGACGGCCTGCTTTTTTTAATAAAAGTTTCTACGAGCTCGAGAAGCAGTTTAAGCGGAAATAGACGCAATCGGAAGTCGAAAACGTCAGGAGACTGAAGGTGCCGTTTGAGCAGGCTTTCCGGAAGTAAGCCCGAGCCCCGCGCACGTGACATCGTGCCGTCCGATGACTCCGTAGAGCACGCTCTGGTCTTCGCTCATCACGGGAATCGTGTGAATGTTTTTATCGAGCATGAGGCCAACGACGATTTCTATGGGTGTGTCAGGAAGGACGCTGTAGACTTTCCGGGTATAGATATCCTTTACTGTCATGGTCTTATTACTGAACATAAAACTGGAAAACCAGTTTCTTTTTCCTCCAAGTTTTCTAACGATGCTCATGACCTGAAAAAGATCCGTTACCGTCACAATCCCGCAGACTTTTCCATTTTCATCGATAACCGGAACGCCGCCGATTCTTTTTTCTCTCAGGATAGAGGCGAGATCTGTCACCAGCATGTCCTTGGGCACCAGCATTTCGGTCTTCGTCATGAGGTCCTTCGCAAACATACTTTCTCCTTTATTGTATAATCAGCAATGCTTTTAGCCTGCAGGCGCACCGCTTTATTCAATGTTTAAAAAACAACTTCTATAACTGTACTCGATAATAATCGGCATGACAACCCTTCCTCCTTGAACACTTATGATATAAAATGGACTTAAGCTTTGCCGAACTTATGACGGGGATTAAGTTTATATAGAGGGCGCGAGAATCTGTCTTAGCAGGGTCTGGACGAAATTCATAAATGATTTACTGGGCGGAGCGCTCTTACTGATGGCCGGAAATAAAAAGCAGAATCATAATGCCTCATAGAGCAAAAATTCTCGTTTGTGACGACGATAAAAGTATCGTCCTTCTTCTCTCAAGGCGTTTGAAAGTGAACAATTATGATGTCGTCACAGCCAAGGACGGAAAAGAGGCTTTGGAAAAAACCAAAAAAGAGAAGCCCGACCTTATTATCATGGATCTCAACATGCCCGAAAAAAACGGTTATCAGGTCTGCCGAGAAATCAGGAACGATCCTGATCTCAAAGGTATACCGATTATTCTTCTGAGTGCCTGGGTGCGAGACAAAATGGGTGATGATATCAACCTGGCTGATGTATACTTGACGAAACCTTTTACGCCCGAGCAGCTGCTTGGAGAAATTAATTATCTTCTTTCTCCTGAAGCAGAGGAAAAACCGGAAGCCCCCTGAAAGAATGATCCGTCTCCTCAGACTGCTTTTTTCATAATCCCCAATGGTTTACCAACGAATTTATTCTAAGCCGGAGATTCGGCGGGGAGTCCACAGATGAAGAATGTCGTCCCTCTTAATAATTCAGACATAGAGCAAATCCGCGCCCAGGGAATTACGGAAGAGCTCGTATTCCAACAGATTGAGTCTTTTCGCAAGGGTTTTCCCTTTATGGAACTCGTGCGTCCCGCAGTCCCGGGCGATGGCATTGAGCTGATCGAAGAAGATGACGTGTCTTTTTACAGAAACGTGTTCCGAACTGAGAGCAAAAAAGGCCGCGCTTCCATTTTCGTACCGGCCTCGGGCGCCGCGAGCCGTATGTTCAAGGCGCTGGAAGGCGTTTACAAAAGAGATTCAAAACAGCCGGACATGACCCTGGCCAGTCTTCTCTCTGAGGACTCAGCCGTTGCTGAATTCGTAAAAAATGTAGAACGCTTTGCTTGTTACGAAGCCCTTAAACAAAGTGCCGCAAAAAGCGGTATCGATATAGAGGTTTTAAAGAAAGAAGGACGATATGTCCTCATGCTTGAGCACCTGCTTACTTCTAAAGGGCTGGGATACGCCTCGCTGCCAAAGGGGCTGATCGAATTCCATCGCGAGAAAAACCGGGTCAAGACTCCTTTTGAGGAACATCTCATCGAAGCCTCACTTTATCTCAAGGACGCGGGAGGCCGCATCAAAATCCACTTCACCGTCCCCGAGGCTTTTGATTCCCGAATCCGGGAACATATTGAAACCCTCAAGCGACATCACGAAAAAAACGGCCTTCATTTTGAAACCACTTTTTCCCGGCAAAAACCTTCGACTGATACGGTTGCGGTCGATCTCGAAAACCTTCTTTTCCGTGACGGGATTTCAAAGCTCGTATTTCGGCCTGCGGGCCACGGCGCTCTTCTAGACAATCTGGCCGAGTTAAAGGGCGATATCGTTTTTATCAAAAATATAGACAACGTTCTGCCCGACCGGAATAAACCTGAAACGGTCAAAGTCCAGGAACTTCTAGGCGGCTATCTTGTCGACCGAGCGAAGCTGGTTCATTCCATGCTCAGAAATCTCTCGATGAACTCTGAAGAAAACATGTTGAATAAAGCGATCGATTTTATAAAAAATCAGTTGGGTACGGCGTCTCCTGAAGGATCCGCGGCCGAGAAGCTCTCTTGGGCAATGGGAATCCTGAATCGGCCTATGCGGGTCTGCGGCATGGTGCGGAATGAAGGGGAACCGGGCGGTGGGCCTTTCTGGGTAAGGGGCGCTGATGGCCGGGTGTCGAAGCAGATTGTCGAAAAATCGCAGGTGGACACCGGGAACGAAGCCCAGCGGAAAATCCTCGGAAGCGCGACGCATTTTAATCCCGTTGATCTCGTCTGCGGCCTGCGCGACTTTGAGGGGAAATCGTTCGATCTCAAACAGTACGTAGATCGTGAGACCGGTTTTATCTCCGTCAAATCCAAGGAAGGCCGCGAGCTCAAGGCTCTCGAACTTCCAGGCCTCTGGAACGGGGCCATGGCCTGGTGGTTGACTTTCTTTGTTGAGATACCGGTCGAGACATTCGGACCTGTCAAGGAGTTCAATGACCTCCTGAGATCCAAGCATCAGGGGGATGAGGGGCCCGTGCCATGAAAAATGAATCCGATTTCGAAAAAGCGCAAAAGGAGCTAATGGACACCGTAAAACGAATGATGTCACAAGGCAATGTCCGCAACACTGCTGAAGATGAAAAAGTTCAGAAAGACTCGGAAACTGATCGGAAAAGCAAACGAAAAAAGGTTCTCGATTTCCATATGAAGCCCAAGGACGTGAAGCGGCACCTTGATCGTTTTGTAATCGAGCAGAACGACGCAAAGAAGGTGCTCGCAACGGCCGTTTGCGACCATTACAATTATGTCAGACTTCGCGAAGAAGGCAAAGAAAGCACGAACTACGCGAAGCAGAATATTCTGATGCTAGGACCCACAGGCGTTGGAAAGACCTACCTCATCAAGTGCCTGTCCGAATTGATTGGAGTTCCTTTTGTCAAAGCCGACGCGACGAAATTCAGCGAAACCGGCTATGTCGGCGGAGACGTTGAAGATATCGTACGCGACCTTGCTGCGAAGGCGGAAGGGGATCTGGAGCTCGCCCAATACGGAATCGTCTACATTGATGAAGTCGATAAAATCGCGACCTCTCAGGGATCGCTTGGGCGGGATGTCTCGGGCGGAGGCGTCCAGCGCGGACTTCTCAAAATCATGGAGGACACGGACGTTCCTCTGCGGGCTCCTAATGATGTTACCTCCCAGATCCAGTCAATGCTCGAGTTCCAGCAGAAAGGCCGGATGAGCAAACCCGTCATCAATACCCGCCACATCCTTTTTATTGTAAGCGGCGCTTTCGAAGGGCTTAATCCCATCATAGAAAAACGAATGCGCTCCTCCTCCATCGGTTTTAAAGGCGGGGAGTACGTCAATCCTTCGTCTTCCGAACTTTTCAGACAGGTCCGGACTGAGGATTTCATGCAGTTCGGCTTCGAGCCGGAATTCATCGGGCGTCTGCCCGTGCGTGTGGTTTGCGATCCGCTGGCCGAAGAACATTTATACCGCATTCTCGCCAGCTCGGAAGGCTCGATAATCCGGCAGTATCAGACAAGCTTCTCGGCTTACGATATCCAAATGGATATCCACGAATCCGCCCTTCGTGGGATTGCTTCGAAAGCTGTTCTTGAAAAAACGGGCGCCCGGGGTCTTATCACGGTCTGTGAAAAAGTCTTTCGAGGTTTCAAATACGAATTACCTTCGAGTAAGGTACGCGTTTTCACGGCAGATGCGTTGCTTGTCGAAAACCCGTTAGCTGCGCTCGAAAAAATTATGGAGAACGAACTCCGGGAATGGGCCGAGGAAATGAGCCGGCAGATGTCGGATTATGAAACCGGTTTTATGGAAAAAAACCAGATAAAAATTCATTTCGATGAAAGCGCCCAAAGGGCCGTTTCAGAAAAAGTAGAAGCGGGGACTTCAACCGGCGAATTTCTGAACGGAGTGCTTAAAAATTATGCTTATGGACTTGGCCTGATACAAAAAAAAACAGGCCAAAACTCATTCATTCTCGACCGGAAAGCCATTGAGCGTCCCGATGAAGTTCTCGATCAATGGGTAAAAGAATCGTATGAGGCCCAGGGTCGTCCATGACAGATGCCAAAGGACTTTTTAAAATTAAAAATTTCGAATTGTCTTTTGAGACGAAGAGATTTTGCGATATTCACGATATGACACCCGAAGCATCCGGCTTGGCCGGCGAGAGCGGGGTGGAGAACGGCCAGGCTCATTTTTTCGTTGTCGGCTCGACGGCGGGGATCACGACCGTTGAATACGAACCAGGACTTCTAAAGGACATTGCAGCTTTTTTCGAAAAAAATGGGCTCCCCGGGATGCCTATTACCATCACGAGGAAACCTGGCATGACGGCAATGGCTTCTCTCACATAAGAGCCTCTCTTCTTAAACCTTCTCTTGCGGTCCCTCTTATAGACGGGAAGCTGGTTCTGGGTACCTAACAGCAAGTCATTCTGGCCGACTTCGACAATCGGCCGCGGCAAAAAAAGGTTATCTTCCAGGTGCTGGGAGTCTAAAAATATGTTAGACTTATCTTGTGATGAAATTACCACTCGACGACCTCAAATCAAATATCGTGATCGCTGCCTCAATATGTATCGTGACTTTCCTTTTTCTGAACCGCAGCATCCTGCTATTCATTCCGGTTTTCGGCCTTGTTCTCCTGGGGCTTTGGAAACGCGGCGGGGGACAAGCCGACACTTGGGAAGACGATGATCCGGCCGACTGGTGGAAAAAAGGCAAGAAATGGGAAGAGCATTAATTATTCTGCTTTACTTCCGATAACCGGCTCTCCTGCTTCCTCATGAATCCCACTGAAATTATCAACCGCCATTTCGAAAAACTTCGCGGTCTGGTCGAATTAGAAGAAGCCGAAGAACTCGAGCAGTTTCGGCAGGATTTTCTCCAGCTTTCTCCGGAAGAACGGGAAAAGGCCGGCAAAGCTCTTCTTCGAGTAAAACTCTCCGATTCACACTACAATCCTGCGGGCCACCGGCTGCTGACATTTACTTATGCCGATAACCGGCCGCTGCCCCTGTTTTCTTTCGATACCGGCGATATTATCAGCCTCTCCCGCGAGGGCGTGGAGCTTACCCGCTATCCTACAGGAACGGTTTATGAAAAAGATGCGGCCAGTATTACGGTCGCTTTCGACTGGATCCACGAAGAATGGCTCGACGATTCCGGTCTTTACCATCTCAACCGCTCCGGAAATAGAGCTACTTATAAGCGGATGTATGAGGCTCTCGAAGAAGTGCGCATGAGCGGACACGACCGGGCGGCTTTATTCCGGGACGTCAGCCTTGGAATCAAGCAGCCGAGCCAGGGCGATCCGATCGAGCTTGAATCGATTGTTTTTTACAATCAGAACCTCAACCGCTGGCAATGTGAGGCCGTCAGAACCGTGATGAGGGCAAGTGATGTCGCCATCGTCCACGGTCCTCCCGGGACAGGTAAGACGACTGTGTTAATCGAAGTCATCAGGCAGGCGATCAAGCAAGGGCTTTTTGTGCACGCTACGGCGCCGAGCAACACGGCCTGCGACAATCTTCTGGAAGGTCTCGTGGCTCAAGGCGTTAAAGCGATCCGCCTCGGGCATCCCGCCCGAATCATGAATCATCTGCGCGAATATACGCTTGAT
>Ga0163152_10000114_pt1 | contig 129959 bp, 124 predicted proteins | sample OliLakLV19MP8IB2_FD_148635 | JGI IMG/M metagenome (GOLD analysis project Ga0163152, IMG submission 148635) | Freshwater microbial mat bacterial communities from Lake Vanda, McMurdo Dry Valleys, Antarctica - Oligotrophic Lake LV.19.MP8.IB-2 | ecosystem: Environmental > Aquatic > Freshwater >...
TCGAGGATCACCCCACCCCCCAACCCCCTTCTCTCAAGAGGAGGGGGCGCGATGACCAAGCCGCCCCGCCAATTCTTCGCGCCCCTGGCGAGTGGCGCCCCCGAGCCCGTCCGCGAGCTGCCGGTGAAGCTCGAGCGCATGGTTCACTTCGTTCCGGCCCATAATGAGAAGCTACGCAGCCGCGTTGGCGACATGGCCGAGCAGGTCGACGTCATCCTCGCCAACCTCGAAGACGCCATCCCCGCCGACGCCAAAGAAGCCGCGCGCGCTGGCGCCATTGCGATGGGCAAGAGCTTCGATTTCGCCAGCGCTGGCGTTGGCTATTGGGCGCGCATCAACGCGCTGAACTCGCCCTGGCATTTGGACGACGTGACCGAACTCGTCGCCAACATCGGCAATCAGCTCGACGTCATCATGGTGCCCAAGGTCGACGGCCCGTGGGACATCCATTACATGGATCAGCTGCTCGCGCTGCTTGAAGCCAAGCACAACGTGAAGCGTCCGATCCTGCTGCACGCCATTCTCGAAACCGCGCAGGGTGTCGCCAACGTCGAAGCCATCGCCGGCGCATCACCGCGCATGCACGGCATCTGCCTCGGTCCCGCCGATCTCGCCGCCTCGCGCAAAATGAAAACCACCCGCGTCGGCGGCGGCCACCCCGGCTACAAAGTCATCAGCGATCCTGTCGAAGGCGAAACCCAGCGCGCCTCCGCGCAACAAGATCTCTGGCACTACACCTTCGCGCGCATGGTCGATGCCTGCGTCATGCACGGCATCAAGCCGATGTACGGCCCGTTCGGCGATTTCGCCGACGAAGCCGCTTGCGAACAGCAATTCCGCAACGCCTATCTCATGGGCTGCGTCGGCGCCTGGACGCTGCACCCATCACAAGTCGCCATCGCCAAACGCGTGTTCACGCCAGAAGTCGAAGAGGTGAAGCTCGCCAAGCGCATGCTCGATGAGATGCCCGACGGCACAGGCGTCGCGCTCGTCGACGGCAAGATGCTCGACGACGCCACTTGGAAACAGGCGAAGGTCATCGTCGACCTCGCGCGCCTCGTTGCGAGCAAAGAGCCCGAGATGAAGGCGGCGTACGGACTCTAGCTCCACACCCATTCCCGGGGCGATGCGGCTTGTCCGCCGAAGCTCGCAGAGCGAAGGCGGAAGCATCGAGCCCGGGACCCATAAACCCAACTGTGTGAGCCTTAGACGCGAGCATGGCGTTTATGGGCCCCGGACTGCTCACTGCGTTCGCATCCGGGGACAGGTAGGGGTGCGTGACCCGCGTAACTCTGCGCCTTAGCGCTCGTCGCTACATGCGACGCATGAAAACTCCAAAATATCTCTTCAGCCTCGTGCTCGTCGCGGTGATTTACTTCGCCGTCTCGATGCTGCTCTCGCCCGCAACGCAAGCGTTCGCGGGAACACATGCCTAGCGTGACAGCCGTCACGGCGTGGTCTCAATCGCGCGCCTACGTCCAGCATGTGCAGGGACAACGCACACGGGAGGACTCTCCATGAAAGCACGCACTCTGTTAGCCGCGCTTGCGGGCGCTGGCGCACTTGCGTTCAGCGCGGCTGCAATCGCACAAACGCCCACGCCGCAGCCGCCGCGCCAAATTCAAACGCCGAACGCGATTCCGCAAATCCAGCGCCCAGGCAATCTCACGCTCCGCGCTCCCGATCTGCAACCGATCGCATCGCGCATCCGCACCGGCACTGTTTCGGTACGCAATACTGGATCGGCCGCATCGCCCGCGTCCATCGCTACGGTGAATTGCCACCTGCCTGACCAAGAGGGCGGTTGCCCTGAAATCCCGGCGGCGGCCCTCCCGGCTTACACTAACCCCGCATATCCCAACCGCCTCGTCGTCAACATTCCAGCGATCTCAGCGGGGCACGTCCACAGTCACCACCTGACGTTCTGGGACAGCGGCGATTGGCCAAGCGGCTCCTACGTCTTCGAATTCGTCGTTGATGCGGGCACAACGGTCGCCGAAACCAACGAAGGCAACAACACCGGCACATACACTTGGGTCGTTCCGTAAAAAGTTATCGTTTGAGAGTTGATCCAAACGATCAAACCAAGCACCCATCCCCGGGGCGCTGCGAAAGCGGCGAGCCCGGGGCCCATTAACTCCACTATTGGTGGTTATGGATCCCGCACTGCGCTTCGCGCATCCGGGAATGGGTGGGAGGATTTGATGCAAAGACTTCTGGCGCTTTTTGCACTTGGGATGGCGTTCACCGCGCCCACACTGGCCTTCGCGCAAGCGCCCACCCGCGCCGAACTCGCTCGCGTCGATCGCATCCTGCGCGATACGCCGCTGATCGACGGCCACAACGATCTGCCCTGGGAAATCAAAAGCGCTCACAACAATGATCTGGCTGCCGTCGATCTCAACAGCGACACGCGCCAGCTCACACCGGCGCTTCACACCGATATCCCGCGTCTTCGCCAAGGGCGCCTCGGTGCGCAATTTTGGTCGGTCTACGTGCCTGCGGCGCTCAGAGGGCTCGACGCTACCCGCGCGACCTTCGAGCAAATCGATCTTACCCGCCGCATGATCGCGCGATACCCGCGCGCGTTCGAGTTCGCAGATTCCGCAGACGACATAATGCGCATCCATCGCGCTCGCCGCATCGCCTCGATGTTCGGCATGGAAGGCGGGGAGGCGATCAACAACAATCTGGCTTTGCTGCGCGAATTCCGCGCCGCTGGCGTCCTCTACATGACGCTCACCCACTCAACCACGAACGACTGGGTCGATAGCGCCACTGACGCGCCCCGCCACGGCGGGCTTTCACCCTTCGGCGAAGACGTCATCCGCGAGATGAACCGCATCGGCATGCTGGTCGATCTCAGTCACGTCTCCGCCGACGCCATGCGCGATGCACTACGCGTCTCAACCGCTCCGGTGATTTTCTCGCACTCGTCCGCATTCGCCATCACACCGCATCCGCGTAACGTCCCTGATGACGTGCTCCGCCTCGTGCACGAAAATGGCGGAGTGGTGATGGTGAACTTCTATCCGGGCTTCACCTCGAACGAGGTTTGGCAGTGGAGTTCGAACCGCGCCGCAGAGGAGGCGCGTCTCAAAGCGCGCAATCCCGGAGATCCGGCGGCAGTGAGCGCGGGTCTTGTCGCTTGGGTGGGCGCCAATCCGCGACCGGAAATCGATCTCAGCGTCATCGCCGACCATATCGACCACATTGCCGAGGTCGCCGGTCACGGCAATGTCGGCATCGGTTCTGACTTTGATGGCGTCCCGTACCTGCCGCAGCGCCTCGACGGCGTTGAAGATTACCCGGCGTTATTCGTTGAACTCGCGCGCCGCGGCTGGAGCGATGCCGATATGGCAAAGCTGGCTGGCGGCAATCTGCTCCGCGCGCTGCGCCAAGCAGAACGCGTCGCAGCCAGCTGAAACAAGGGCCGCGCGCACGCGTTGTGTCGCCATGCGTGCCTGAGCGCGATTTCGCTGCTCGGCTACGCCTGATGGAGACACTCAAATGACAACGTCCGACACTGGCGACATCGATCGCGTCTGGAAGCTCATCGAAAAGATTGGCGTGTGCATGTTCGCATCGCGAGAAGGTGAGAAAATTCGCTCGCGCCCGATGGGCGCAAAGCCACGCCAGTCCTCGAACGCCATCTATTTTCTGACCGACGAGCGCGGCCACAAGGACGAACAAGTCGCGCGGGACTCCCACGTCTGCCTCAGCTTCGCGCAGCCCAGTGACGGCAAGTTTCTCACCATCAGCGGACGCGCGCGCGTGCTGAACGATCGCACGCTCATCCGCGAACTTTGGGACACTGGCGCCGAAGCCCGGTGGAGCGGTGCGGATGATCCCGCTGTCCGCGCGATTGAGGTCACGCCGGAAGATGCTCAATTCTGGGAGGGCCCGCACGGTATCGCCGCGACATTCGCGATGGTCATCGCCGCCGCCACTGCCGGGCCGCCCGTGCTTGGCGAGCAGCGCAAAGTCGATCTGCACTCCTAAAAACAAAGCGGCCCCGGTTCGCACCGGGGCCGCTTCATTTTCGGACTTAGCGCGTTTTATCGATCTTGGCGGCCAACGCGGCGGCGTGCCGGCGCCCGCGACCGCGACGGGGCCTCCGGCTCGGCTTGCTGAACTTGGATTTCCGTTTCCGCGTAGAGCTGCGACAGCGCCTCAAATGTCAGCGTCGTCGTGTAACTGCCCACAGCAGCGGCCGAACCCGCCGGCATGTCGGCGCGATGGCGTGCAGCGATGATGTATTGGCCCGGCGCATCGAACGTGAACGTCGCGTTGCCGGCAGCGTCAGTGACGACGTAACGGTCAAGCTTGGTTTCCGCATCGCCCGCTGCGTAGATCACGACAGCGCTGTTCGCCATCGGCTGGCCATTGAACAGCAGCTGCACTTGCAGGCCGTCGCTGACGAGCACTTGGTTCGGGTGCGTCACCGGATGGATCGCCAGGCGTCCGATCGTTTCATCGACAGCGGCGCGGCTGGCTGTGCCGCGCGTGACGTAGGTGTCCGCGACCGTGATCGTTTGCAGCGTCGTCGTTTGCGAACCTTCTGGCGGCGTCTCGTCAGCGCCGAGCACGCGCCATTGGCCGTTCACGCCGACGAGGTTGGCGACCTGTCCGGTCACTTCGCCAGTGCTGATGCGATAGGTGCCGCCGCGGGCGAGTTCGGCTTGCAGCTCGGTCGTGCCATTCGGCGTAACCGCGATACGGTCGGCCGAGACGCGCTGACCTTCAGGGTTCAACACCGTCAGGTTGTCGCCAAGTGCAATCGACGGTGTGAAAAACTGCGTGGCGTAGGAGCCTTCGACCTCAACGGTCGCGTCCGTCACCCAGAATTCCTCGGGCTTGACATACGAGGTGTATGCTGCCGCTGGTGTTGCCGCCGCCGCGAACAGCACGGCCGCCAAAACAAGTCTCTTCATATGCTTCTTACTCGCCTGCTCGGCGGGAACTTCCCGCTGATCCCTCAACTGTAAAACACACTACGCCGCCCAGACTTTCAAGCCTGTAACACGCCTGTGAACATCAGCGCGGCCGGTTATCCATCAACGCCAGAAGGCCCAAAAGGCTCTTCACCGTGAACCAGAGGAATAAAATCAAGCTCCCCAGGGCCGCGATCCAAAGCAGCACGGCCCCGATCAGGATGACCAAGGTCAGCCAGCCGATAAGCGCAAGGACGGCCAATCCGATTGTCCACCAGAAGGCGACGAACCAAATCCGGATCTGATCGTCCAAGTGCGACCGGGCCAGCGGCCCCGCGCCATCCCGCGCCGCCAACGCCAAAATGATGCCGAACAACGCGAAGATCGCAAAGCTCGGTATGCTGAGCAGGAAGAGCACGTAAACCACGAACGCAGACGAGCGCCCCGGTTCGAGGTGGGAGGAGGGTCCTGTGCTCATCTCGTGCTCACTCTGCTCAAGCTTTCGGCTTCTTCGCCAACGGGTGTTTGGTCTCGACCAGCGTCTTTAGCCGGCCCTCGGCCACATGGGTGTAAATCTGGGTCGTGGCAATGTCGGCGTGACCCAATAGCGTTTGCACCGTCCGCAAATCCGCGCCGCCCTCGACCAGATGCGTCGCGAACGCGTGCCGCAGAACGTGCGGCGAAACCCGCGAAGGACTGATGCCGGCCTTAACCGCCGCCGCTTCCAATATCTGCGCCACACGCCGCCGCGTGAGCTTGCCATCAGCCGCGCTCATCGACGGGAACAACCAACGCTGCGCCTTCTCCCGCTGCGCCTCCGCTTTCGGCAACGCCGCTTCGCGCACCGCGACATGCGCCGCCAACGCCTCCATCGCTGCGCCGCCCAGCGCCACCAGCCGCTCCTTCCCGCCCTTGCCTTCGATGATCATGTGATCTTGGCCTGGCCGCGGCGCAGCCCGCATCGGCAGCGACACCAATTCGCTCACCCGCAACCCTGCACCGTACAGCAATTCAATCAGCGCCCGGTCGCGCGCATTTTCCGCAACAGCAATCAGCGCTTCGATCTCTTGCACCGACAACGTCTTCGGCAAAGACCGCACCCGCTTCGGCGCATCCAGCCGCGAGGTCGGATCATCGCCGCGCACATTGTCCTGCAACAAGAAGCGGTAGAATTGCCGCAGCGCTGAAATTCGCCGCCGCGCCGTTGCCGGTGCGAGGCCTCTTTTGCCCAGCCCCGCGACATACACTTCAACCGTCTCAGCGCTCGCGATCGCCACACCGCCGCGCATCTCCGCTCGCGCATCGTCTAAATCGCGAGCATACGCATCGAGCGTGTTCGCCCGCGCCCCGCGCTCAGCGGAGAGCATTTCCAAAAACGCCTCGATCAGTGCTGAGTCGGACACGACTAGATATTACTCGCCAAAGTACGTGGCGATATCTCGCACGGCATGCGGAACGCCGACGATGAACAGTGATTCGCGTTCGAACACGTAGAAGATGATGTGGGCGCCTTGGCGAAAGCTCCGATAGCCCGGCGCGACATCGTCTCGCGCCCGGCCGAGTAGGGGATTTTCCGCCAGCCACGCGCAGCGGGCCTTGATCTCCTCGAGATACTTTTCAGTTTGCGTTGCGCCCCACTTCTCGAGCGAAAATTCGGCAATGGCGTCGATGTCACGCAGCGCACGAGGCGTCAGCGTGAATGTCGTCACTTGGCGACCCGCCCTTTGGCGCGCTCCATGATGTCATCGATGTCGAAGTCTACGCTCTCGCCGCGTTTTGCCTGTTCGGCGCCTTCGGCCAGATGCCGGCGCAACGCTTCGAGCTTCTCGCTACGCGTTTCGAGTTCACGCAACGCGGCGCGCACGACTTCGCTCGCCGAACCGTAGCGTCCGCTCGCCACTTCGTTCTTTATGAACGTTTCCCAGTGATCGCCGAGCGTGAGAGATGTCGAAGCCATTGTGCGCTCCAATATTCAAACTGAATATCGCATAACGCCGGTTAAATTTCAAGTTCGCAGCACCGCGCGCATCTTCCAAATCGCCTGCATACAGAGCTGAGTCGGACACGAACCAAGTTGGAGCGCGGGCCTCCGGCCCGCATTTCCCAAGTGCGTCAAGCAAATGCGCTAAGCGGGCCGGAGGCCCGCGCTCTCAACTTTCATGGACATCGCCCTCAGAAATCGGTTTTGCCGAAACGGGCAATTCCTTGGTTCAAACCCGGAGGGTCGAGAACAGTAAGATCAAGCTCGACCGGATGACCAATCCATCGCCCCAAATGAGTGTGATCGCCCAGGTCATCGAGCGTGAGCGGATGAATCAGTACGCGCAGTCCAGAGCGGGTTAATTCAGCTTCCACGGTCGGCAGCAATCGTTCGTCGAAGTGAATTTCGAACTGACAGGTGATGTGCGGTCCGGCCTTGTGATCCCGTAACTCTCCGACAAACCGCAATTCGGACAGCGGCTCACCAGGCCGCGCCGCGCGCAGCTTCTCCCGTAGGCTCGCGGCTACTGAGCGTTCGTCTGCGGAGTAGTAGATGTGAGCATGATATGGGGCGTCGCCCGCTTCGCTTGTCATGGCAAACCCTCCGCCGTTGTTCCTAGCCTGCATCTCTCGCCGGCAGCTCAGCCTCCGGCATCTTCTGAAACTGCGTCAGAGAGGGGTCGAAAACGGTCCAAGGCGCAGCTTCAGTGACAAACACATTGGAGATAAGAACGAACTTCGAAATGTCGTCGAGCGTCGAAGCCAGTATGCTTCGAAATTCTGGCTTGCTTGCGCGTTCGGCATAAACCCACACGCCGCAGGTGGCGCAGCGTGTGACAGTAACAGTGTCGCCTGACTCTGCATTCCGCTCGAACTTGAGAGCTTCGCCGCTCAAAACTTCAAAGCCCTCGGTTTTCACTGTGAAGGCAGTCGAAAACGAGCTGCCGGTCAACTTTTGGCAAGCGTTGCAATGGCAGTTCGAACTCCAAAACGGGGGCTTCGCGCAGCGGTATCTAAACGCGCCACACATGCAGCCGCCTTCAAAAGGCGTCGGCATCCCCCGTAATCGCTTGTGCGCTTCAGCTAAACGCTTGAAGTTGATCGTTTGCGGTTCGCTCATTGCTTAGCTCGGCGCGCCGGCCAAAATCGCTTCCGCCGCAACGCGTCGTGCATCGTCTTCCAAGCGCAGACCTCGCAGCGCTCGAACAATACGCTCGACCGATTCCGCATCGAGACGCGCCGGTCCGGCTTCGCCCGCGGCAACCACCGCAAGCAGTGCGCCTTCGCCCACTGCGCCGCGCTCCACCGCTGACGCAAGCGCCAACATCGCGCCGGTATCCGCACGCGTGCCGCCTTGCGGTGCGTTGGCAAATAGAAACGCCTGCGCGCTGCCCTCTAGCGGCGCACCGAGTGCAGCAAGAATCGCAACATCGCGCGCCGCGCCGCGTGCTTGCGCCGACGGCGCCTGATCGATGCGGCGTTGCATCGCCATTGAGCCTTGCGCGTTGCCCGCGCCCGTCAGCGCCACGAGTGCGGCATCCAGCGGCGCCAGCGCCGCTTCATCGCCGCCCGCCTGCCGCGCACTCGCGACTAGACGCTGGCCCAATTGCGCATCGCCCGCGGCCAGCGCCGCGCGTGCGAAAAGCACCGCCGAGGCCCCATCCGGTGCGCTCTGTAGCGCCGCGATATCCGTCTTGAAGAAGCGCGATGCCGCCGCGAAATCAGCATAGGCCGTCGCCGAACGTAGAACGCCGGCAATCGCCGCCGCCGCTTCGATTGATCCAGGCGCAGCCGTCACTTGCCGCAGCGCCGTTGCGATCGGCGGCAGCGCCGACGTGATTTCGGCTGGCGTCGCCGTCAAAATCGTCCGCGCTTCTGCGGCGCTGATCACGCCGCGCCGGAAGGCGAGGGCCGCTGCTTGCGCACGCTGTGGCTGCGGCGCTTGTTCGTTGCGCGCGAGCGCCACCAGCGCAAGCGTCGAAGAGCTTGCGAGTGGATTCGGACCGGGACGCAATCCGCCCGCGATCGAAAGCTGCACCGCCAGCGAGTTGTCGTAGCGCGCCGCCGGAGGCCGCGCGCTAGGCGCACCGCCCGCCGCCGCAACAGCGCCCGTGTACCAAGCATCGGCTGCATTCTGCGCGCGCGCTAACTCAAGCGCCAAATCCGAAGCCGCGCGATCGCCCGCCACCGCCGCGCAATAGGCGCGCAGCCGCAACAAGAATGGCGGCACTTGTTCGCCAGCAACCGCAGCGCGTCCGCGATTGCACGCTTGCGCGCGTTGATTGCGCGCCAATTCTGCTTGCGCCGCATATTGCGCGATCGCCACATCAGTTGAGGCGCTGCCAGCGCCTGACGCCATCGTCGCTAGCTCATCCGCCGCGCCCATTTTACCCAGCGCTTCGAAGCGTCTACGCGCGGCGGCATCTGCATCGCCGCCGCGCGGCGCATCGGCGCCCGAGAGCAGCACGCGCCGCGCCAACGCCAACGTCGCCGGCGAGTCATACACGGCCGGCAAACGGTTGAACGCTTGCGCCAGGAACGCCGGATCGGAGCGGCTCCAGATGTCGCTCGGCAGTGCGCCGTTCGCGCGCGAGAGGGCGCCAACGGTCCAGGCGTTCAACTCGCTGATCTGCTGCACCTCCATCGGGGCAGGTTCCTGACCCTGTGCGTAGGCGCACACCGGAAGCAACACGCCAGCGGCGAGGCTGAGCGCGAGAGAGCGAGTAACCATGTTCGTCATTCCTTGAAGGCGTCCTGCACTTCGACACGAATTTCTTGGGAAGCGGGGGCGAGGCTGTCCGATTGTCCGATCAAGAACACGAACAGCCCGATAAAGGCGGCCGCGCATACGCCCATGGCGGCATAGCCGATCCATGGCGGCGCTCGCCGGCCGAACGAAGATTGCCTGCGTCTGCGTCTATACATCGCCTCGTTTGGCCCCTGCCGTTGCGAGCGGACGAGATTGCCCCCAAAATGTGGCGAGTTTCTAGTCTTGTCCGGCCTTAACTCTGTTCGGACCTTTTGAGGTGATTCGTGACCCGTCCGGAAAGCAGTGATGTCGGTGAGCGTGCGGACGCCGCTGCCGAGCTGCGCCGGCAAGCTGAGGGCATAGCGCCAACGCGCACGGTAGCGCTCGTCGGCCTCATGGGCGCGGGCAAGACCACAATCGGCCGCCGCTTGGCGCAAGCGCTCGCTTTGCCGTTCGTGGATGCCGACGAGGCGATCGTTACGGCGGCGGGTCGATCGATCGAGGACATCTTCGCCGAACGCGGCGAGTGTGAGTTCCGCCGCGGCGAGCGCCAAGTCATCGGCCGCTTGCTCGACGGCGACGTTCACGTGCTCGCAACCGGCGGCGGCGCCTTTATCGATCCGCGCACGCGCGCTCTTATGAAAGAGCGCGCTATATCGATTTGGCTGAAGGCGCCGCTAGAGGTGCTGATGAAGCGCGTGAGCAAACGCGATCATCGCCCGCTCTTGAAAGAGGATGATCCACGCGCCGTCATGCAACGCCTCATGGACGAACGTTACCCGCTCTACGCCGAAGCCGATCTCGTCATCGAAACCGGCGCCGGCCCCCACAACAGCGCCGTCACCGCCATCCTCACCGCACTGCGCGCACATCTGGCCCGGAACCAATGAGCGAGCTTTCAACCGTCCGTCCTCCCCCGCCAGGGGGAGGTGTCATGTGCGTCGCACATGACGGAGGGGCGAGCGCCACTGCTTGCAAACCTCGGCGCCGCCCCCTCAGTCGCCCGCTCGCGCGGCCGACAGCTCCCCCTTGCGGGGGCGCACGGGCGTTGAAGTGGTGTGCTGTTGGTGTAGATTTTTCCGATGCCCAACCCACTCGCCCGAGCAAATCGCCGGCGGATGACCGACGCCGAAATGCGTCTATGGTTCAGGCTGCGTCCGATGCGCAATCACGGCATGGCGTTCCGCCGCCAATCGCCGATCGGCAACTACATCATCGATTTCGAGTGCCGCCGCGCGCAACTTTGCATCGAGGTGGACGGCGCTCAGCATGCCAGCACATTAGCAATGGCATACGATTCCGAGCGAACGACTTGGCTGAAGACGCAAGGCTACGAAGTGCTCCGCTTCACCAATCACGACGTTCTGAAACATACCGATCTGATCCTCGATCAGATTATCGAAATTGCGAAACGCCGGATTGCGGAACGCAATACCTAACGCCTCGTGCTCCCCCGCCAGGGGGAGGTGTCATGTGCGCCGCACATGACGGAGGGGCGGGCGCCGCGTTCTGCAAAGACACGCGCCGCCCCCTCAGTCGTCCGCTTGCGCGGACGACAGCTCCCCCTTGCGGGGGAGCACGGGCGGTCATGCCGCTGGCCCCTTTGGACGTCCACTCATGAACACAATCCACGTCAAACTCGGCGCACGCAGTTACGATGTGTACACTGGCGCGAACCTCCTCGCACGCGCCGGCGAACTCATCGCGCCTTACGCGCCGTCGAACCGCGTCTTCATCATCGCTGACGAAACCGTCGCGCGGCTGTATCGCCCGGCGCTGGCGGCGTCGCTCGATGCGGCGGGCCTGACGAACTGGACCATCACGCTGCCGCCCGGCGAAAGCGCCAAGAGCTTCACCGGCCTTGAGATGGTCACGCGCCACCTCCTGCAAGCCGGCGTTAGCCGCAAGGACATCGTCATCGCCTTCGGCGGCGGCGTCATCGGCGATCTCTCCGGCCTCGCAGCCGGCATCGTCAAACGCGGCGTCGACTTCGTGCAGATCCCGACGACACTGCTGGCGCAAGTCGATTCCAGCGTCGGCGGCAAAACCGCGATCGATACGCCGGAAGGCAAAAACCTCATCGGCCTCATCCATCAGCCCAAGCTTGTGCTTGCTGACCTCGACGTGCTCGCCACGCTCGATGATCGCCAAATGCGCGCCGGCTACGCCGAAATCGTCAAAGCCGCGCTCATCGGCGACGCGTCCTTCTTCGAGTGGTGCGATGCCCACGCCGCCGATCTCCTCGCCGGCAAACCCGAAGCGCTGCACTACGCCATCTCCACCGCCGTCGCCTTCAAAGCCCGCGTCGTTGAGGTCGACGAGACCGAGCAGGGCGAGCGCGCGCTGCTCAATCTCGGCCACACCTTCGCCCACGCGCTCGAAGCGCATTCCGCCTACGACGGCACATTGCTGCACGGCGAAGCCGTCGCCGCCGGCACGAACCTCGCCTTCCAGCTCAGCGCCCAGCTCGGCCACTGCACCACCATCGACGCCGCGCGCGTCAAGCTCCATCTTGAACGCGCCGGCTTCATCGCCGATCTCCGCTTGCTCCCCGGCGGCCCTTACGATGCGCGCAAGCTCACCGCGCTCATGGCCGCCGACAAAAAGAACGAAGCCGGCCTTCTCACGCTCATTCTCGCCCGCGGCATCGGCCGCGCCTTCATCGACCGCGACGCGCCAGCCGACGTCGTCCTCGAACTGCTGCAACAAGAAACAAAATCATGACCACCTCACTTCTGATCGCGGCGCTCGTTATCGCCGCGCTCATCGCGCTTAACGCCTTCTTCTCTGCCGCCGAAACCGCACTCACTGGCGCCTCCCGCTCGCGCATGGCGACGCTTGAGCGCGAAGGCGATCACGCCGCCAAGCGCGTCAATGCCTTGAACGAAGATCGCGAGCGCATGATCGGCGCGGTGCTGCTCGGCGCCAACGTCGTGCAGATCGCCGCGTCCGCCATCGCGGCGGGCATCTTTCTCGAACTCTACGGCCCCACCTGGGGCACCATCATCACCACCGGCGTGCTGACCCCAATCCTGCTGGTCTTCGGCGAGGTTGGCCCGAAAACGGTCGCGATCACCTACGCAGACAACATCGCGCGTTTCGTGGCCGGCCCGGTGCAATGGATGGTGCGCATCTTCTCGCCGATCGTCATTGCCGTGCAATGGCTGGTCAACAACACGCTGAAGCTCTTCGGCGTCCGCGTTGACGAAAGCGTCGATGTGCTGCGCGCCGCCCGCGCCGAGATCGCCGGCGCGGTTGAACTTCACGCGGAGGAGGGCGGCGTCGAGGCCGAGACCCGCCATCGCCTGCTCGGCGCGCTCGATCTCTCCGAGCTCACCATCGCCGACGTGATGATCCACAGGAAAGCCATCCGCTCGCTCGATATCGATCTGCCGCCGCGTGAAATCATCGCCCAAGCCATGAGCTCGCCGCACACGCGCATGCCGCTTTACAAGGACGAGCCGGACAACATCGTCGGCATCCTGCACGCGCGCGATCTGCTGCGCGCCATTTCCGAACACGGCCGCGACGGCTTCGATGTCAACGACGTCAAGCGCACGCCCTGGTTCACGCCGATGCAAACCAGCGCCGAAGATCAGCTCGCCGAATTCCTCCGCCGCCGCGAGCATTTCGCCATCGTCGTCGACGAGTACGGCGCGCTCATGGGCCTCGTCACGCTCGAAGATATTCTCGAAGAGATCGTCGGCGACATCAAAGACGAGCACGACATCGCCGTGCAGGGCGTGCGGCAGCAACCCGATGGCAGCGTCAATGTCGACGGCTCAGTGCCGATCCGCGATCTGAACCGCGCGATGAATTGGGATCTGCCCGACGAAGAAGCCGTCACCATCGCCGGCCTCGTCATCCACGAAGCCCAAGCCATCCCGGAGCCAGGGCAGAGGTTCGCGTTCCACGGCTATCGGTTTCAAGTTTTGCGCAGACAACGCAATCAGCTGACGGCGTTGCGGGTGGAGCGCGAGGTGGAAGAGGGGATGGAGGGGGGTTAGGTCAACCAGTTGGTCTAGTTTCCGCCCAATCGCGCTCGGATAGCTTTCAGGCTAACGCTGACCCAATTGCCTAACGAGGGCCTCATCCAATCGATTGCGTCCCTGGTTCGCGAAGTCGTAGGCGGGCGCACCAGATTCGATACGAATGCTTTTTAGCATGCTGACGTACTCGTCTGCTGCAACCGTTACTTTCGTCAGCGGATAGTTGATATCGATGATCGCCCACGCTTCTTCCCCGGTATCCCGCCCGTGTGTGAATTTGGCGACAAGGTCTTTGTGCACCGCCTTTAGTACTTCGGTGGCTGCGACGATTTCATCAATTGCGCCATAAAGTCTGTCAGCGCTTCCCGTTTGCACGCTTTGGTATGCCCGATGTACTAACTTATGAAGGGTGAGCTGCGCGGGAGAAACGCGATCCCATATGATCGAGTCCAGCTCGCGAAGTGCATCGCGAACGAGTTGGCGATCCCTTGCATCGTAGTGCGCGCCACGCGGTTTGTTGGGGCGCGCTGCAATAGATATTGGGGAAACCTTCGAGCTCTGCGGCGGACGCACAGCGGCAAGCACGACCAACAGTAGCACTAAACACGCCCATGACCCCGGGAATGTGGCGATGCTGGTCGTAATGCGCGTCAGCCAAGGCCACGTTTGTGCGGGTAAAAGGCTGTACAAGGCCAGCAGCGCGCATAGCGCCACGCCAGCGTTGGCTGCATACTTGGTCCAGACCCCCGGTCTCGCAGCGAACAGCAGAAGGGCTAGGCCCGTGCCAACAAAAAACGCTGCGTTGAACCCGCCACCCTGCATGTAGCCAACTTACCCGCGTTCTGGCGGAATCCAAGGCTCGCTGTTCGCGCGCCGTATTGCACGCTGTCCAGTTGGTGTTTGCGCAAGTTCATTTCGAAGTCGACGCAAAGTGACCGTTTGAAAGTAGACTGTGGTTGGGGCCGGATACGACCCGAATTCTCGGCTGAGCCTTACCGCAACGTCCTGCCCTGACGGCCAGACCTCGTCGCGTTCTGCGACTAAGCCCGAAATTTACAACGTCTCCGGCGCAAGTGCAGCGCGCGCCGCCACGCGCAGCAGCGCCGCCACGACGCGATCGTGGATTTCGCACATCGCCGCGAGTTGCATGGCCATCTCGGCCACATAGGCCAGAATTTCAGCTTTGCTGGGTTCATTCATGCGCGTCCCCTCCTTGTGGGACGCGTCGGCGAAGGCGTTACTTATCGCACGCAATGCAACGTGCGATTTTTCACACTGCTCGAAACCTAGGCCAAAGCCCCGACAGCCGGCTTACGTCCAAGCACCGCAAACGCCACCGCGCCCAAACAAAACAACACCGCCCCAATCACCAACCCGATATCGTACGACCCCGTCGCGTCGTGGATTTGTCCGAACGAGACCAGCGCAATCGCGGTTGAAAGCGCGCCGGCCATGGCGATCACGCTATAGATCGAGCTGTAGTGCTTGATGCCGAAGCTGCGGCTGATGAAGTACGCGAAGAGATCGGTTTCGGCCCCTTGCTGCGCGCCGATCATCGCGACCGCGACCGCCGCCACTGCGAAAGAGGGCTCAGGTATCAGCAGCAACACAATGCCGATCGCCGGCACCGCTGTCGTCACGCCGCCAACCCACGCCGCCGGAAAGCGATCGAGCGCAAAGCCGGTGAGCAGCCGTCCAATCAGCAGCCCCGCCGCGTAGATCGACATCACGATCGCAACCGCGCCGTCGTCGAGTCCGGTATCGCTTACCAAAGGCGCAAGTTGGCCAAGCACGCCTGAGCCTGGAATGTTGATGCAGGCAATCGCCAGAATGAGCAGCCAGAAGCGGCTGGTGCGGATGGCGTCGCGAAACGTCACGTCCGGGACGCGCGGCGTATCGGCGTCGATCTCGTCGGACGCAGACACATGCGCCTCGCGCGCGCGTCCGATCAGCAGCAGAGCCAGCGGCATCCCAACAAGCGCAGTCAATCCAGCGAGCGTGAAGAATCCGGCGCGCCAGCCATAGTCGCCGATCATGTGCGCCAGCAGCGGCGGCGCGATCATCGCCGCGATCGATGTGCCCGCGGTCGCTAAGCCCAGCGCCAGCCCGCGCTGGCGCGCGAACGTCGCGATCACCGGCCGCGTATAAATCACCGAGGAGGTGCCGCCGCCGAAAATGCCGCCCGCAATCATCAGCGCCAGATATGCGGGATATGATCCAGGCTGCAGCGCCGTCAGCGCATACACAGAGCCAAGCCCGAGCGCGCCAACAATAGCGACGCGGCGAAATCCAATGCGATCGGTGAAGCGTCCAAACAGCGGCAGCGTCACCGCGCCGGCTATGAACGAGATCATGCCGCCAATGGCGAGATCCCCGCGTGACCATCCGAACTCCGCCGAGATCGGCGCGATAAAAATGCTCGCCACATAAAGATAAAGCGCAACGCCGGTCCCCATGCCGACGCCGCTGCCAGCCACAACCCGCCACCCATCACGCCACTCCGCGATGTCAGCTGCAGTCATCGCGCGCGGCGCAGGGGCGTGATCAGTCATGTGCACAACAGCCAGCCAACACCCTGCCCCGTCAAGCAAAGCCGTTCACCCCCTCCCCTAATGGGGAGGGGGCAGGGGGTGGGGTGAAACACCAATGCAAAAACACTTGCGCCAACACCCCACCCCTAACCCCTCCCCATGAAGGGGAGGGGAATCTATCCGGCGCATAACCGCGCAAATTTCCTTACGCATCAAGCAAGCACAAAAAATCTATCCGACCCCTCGCGCTTCGCACCTATCCTCACTGCGTCGTTCCGCTGGAGAGCATTGGTACCTGTTCGAACCGAGCGACGAACGATGTGATTGAGCGTGAAGCTCCTGATGTGTCCGCACCATGCGGAAAGGCGATCGCCGAAGCGTGCAAACCAATGTGCGTGGACTCTATCGCTCGCGTCACGAGCTGAAGCCCGCGGGATAAAAACCGCGCGGGGGATGAACCGGGATCTTTCGCCGAACAGCGAAAAGCCCGCACGCCAGCGGCGATCTCGCCATAGGAGTGAAACACCTCCTTGAGCAGAGCCGTTGAAAGCCGGTCACGGGACGCGGTCGAGCCGCGTTGGAAGCGCTCGCAAGAGCGCATAAAAATAAACGTGGTTCGCCGCGTCCCGCTCTTCCTTCATTGGCGCGCCATCGCGCAACAAGGAGCCCGCATGTCTGCAAACCGCGACGCTGAGCGCGCACATAAACAAGCCGCAGCCGCCGTGCGCCGCGGCGATCTCGCAACTGCTGAACGCTGGAGCAAAACCGCCGAACGCTTGGCTTCGTTGCCGCTGCCGGCGGAGGAAGCGGTCGATCATGAGGCGCTGCGCGCCGAGCTTCGGCGGCGCTTAGCGCTCTTTGGCCAGGCCGCTGAAGATGTGGAGCGCTGGGAAACCGAAAAGGCCACGTACGAGGCCAATTTCTTCGCGGCGCTCGCCAACAATCTCGATCCGCCGGAGCCGTTGCGCGAAAATCCCGGCGGCGCGCTCAGCGGCGAAGAGTATCTCGCTGCAATTGCGAGCGCTCCGGTGCGTCGAGCTTAAGCCGCCGCGACGTTTGCGAGCGGAGACAGCTTGCGCACAACGCCGCTTTCGAGCTTCAGCGTGTCGCAGCCCTCGGGCAGCGTCTCGCCCGCGCCGAGCATCAGCACGCCGTTTGGCGTCAGCGCGTCGGACACGCGGCGCAGTACGTCAACGCGCGTTTCGTGATCGAACGAGGGGAGCACGTGCGCGAGCATGATGATGTCGAACTGGCCGAGTTCGCCCGGATGTTTCATCAGATTGTGCTGCTGAAAGCGCACGCCCGCGCGCAGGCGATCTGAAATGCGCCAAAGGTCGCTGGCTTTTTCGAAATACGAAATCAGCTTGCGGATCGGCAGCCCGCGCTGGATTTCAAACTGCGTGTAGAGCCCCGCGCGCGCTTTATCGAGCAAGCGCTCCGAAAGATCGGTCGCGACGATCTCAACCGCCGGGTTCATGCCCTGATTGCGCATCTCGTCGATGATCATCGCAATCGAATACGCCTCTTGGCCCGTCGCGCAGCCCGCCGACCAGATCCGCACCCGCTCATGCGCGCGCCGCTTCAGCGCCTCCGGCGCAAGTTGCGTGCGCAGCCGCTCAAACTGCGAACGGTCGCGGAAAAAGCGCGTGTCGCTCTGTGCAAGGTTGTCCGCGATCGCGCTCCACAACGCGCCATCCGCCCGATTACGCGCCGCGCCAATCAATTCAGGTACGCTGGAAAATCCCTCGCGCCGCGCCAAAGGCTGCAACCGAATGGCGATCGCGCCGGCCATGTCTTTGGTCAGCACCGCGCCCGAGCGCGACTTAACTTCCCGCGCGATCAGCGTGACCTCGGCGTCGTTCAGCATCAGATGAGGCCCGCCTCGGCAAACTTGGAATGCAGAATGTCGCCGTCGAACGGCTTCATCATGTATTCGTCCGCGCCCGCCTTCAGCGCCTCCGAAATCCGCTCGACGTCATTTTCTGTCGTGCAAAACACAACCGTCGGCTTGTCACCGCCTGGCTCCTGGCGAAGCTGCTTCAGGAAATCGATCCCGCTCATCACCGGCATCGTCCAGTCGAGCAAAATCGCTTCCGGCATACGCCGCCTGCAGGCTTGCAGCGCTTCAAGACCGTCCGCGGCCTCTTCGATCTCGAACCGCATATCTTCAAGAATGCGGCGCGCGACTTTGCGAATTACGCGGCTGTCGTCGACGACAAGGCAGCGTCTCATGGGCGAACTCCGTGGGATTCGCCGCAACTCTTCAGGTAAGCCGGTTAATGGAACTTAAAGCGTCTCAGAGCTGAAACGACGCCGACCGCGCAATCAGTTCGATCTTGTTGGCGGTTTCGCCCGGGGTTTCGCGGGCCGAAAGCTCGACGCCGCCTTGGCGCGCAAGAAGCCCGGTGAGCGTCGGCTGGATGGTGTGGCCGTTCAGATCGTCGCCTTCGCCTTTGAGCGCGGCGAACGTCGCATCCTTCAGTTTGCCGCGCGGACCCGTGGCGATGACGATGACTTCGCCGCCGTCGCCGTGTTTCGCGGCGGTTACCTCAACCGTTCCGCCCCGCGGCAGGCACTCGTTGGCGATCAGCAACAAATTGACGATCACCCGAACGGCCGGCCGGGGCATCTTCACGACGGGCGCTGACCACAAAAGGTCAGCCTTCAGCACGCCGTACAACTTGGTCGCAACCGCGTGGCCTTCCTCAAGCTCACTATCGCCCTCAGCCATCGCGCCGGCCATGGCGAAGCGAAAGAACTCAAGTTTTGCCCAGGCTTTGCCGACACCATGGTCCAAAAGCGAAAGCGCGTCGGGATCGGGTTTGCCGTCGCCGTCCTTGATCATCTCAAGGCCTTGGATGATCGCGCTCATCGGCTCGACCATGTCGTGGCAGATGCGCGAGGCTACAAGCGCGGTCAGCTTCGTATTCTCGATCATTACGCGCTCCGAATCGGGGGAGCGACCAACATAAATGATTCGAGCCCTGGGGAAGGGGTTCAAAGCCACGCTAAACGGCGCCACATGGGGACCTTCTCTTTGAAAAGGTTGCGCTGATGGCGGCTGAGGCTGTGGCGGACGGTGGATTAGGCCTTGAGCATGCAGTGGCGCTGCTCGGCACGGCGGTCGTTGCCGCACCGCTTTTCCGCCGATTGGGTTTGGGATCGGTGCTGGGCTACCTCGCCGCTGGCCTCGTCATAGGGCCGTTCGGGCTTGGGATATTCCGCGATCCAGAGAATATCCTGCACGTCGCCGAATTCGGCGTGGTGATGTTCTTGTTCATCATCGGTCTCGAAATGCGTCCCGCGAAACTCTGGGCGCTGCGAAAAGAGATATTCGGTCTGGGCGCCGCGCAGGTGGTGACGGCCATCGTGCTGCTTTCGTTTGTTGGCATTGCGGCAGGCTTGCCGTGGGCGGCGGCCGCGATCGGCGCATCAGGCTTCGTGCTCTCATCGACGGCGGTCATTATGAAGATGATGGACGATGCCGGTGAGGCATCGAGCGAAGCGGGGCAGCGCAACGTTTCTATTTTGCTCTTTGAAGACCTGATGATTGTGCCACTGCTCGCGGCGGTTGCGATCATCGCTGGCGTGACGGTCGGCGTGCAGGCTGATGCGCCGCCGCTTTGGCAAACGATCGCGCTGGGTGTTGGAGCGATTGCGCTTGTCTTCGTGGCAGGCCGGTTCGTGATCAATCCCTTCTTCGGCATTCTCGCGCGCTCCGGCGCCCGTGAAGTCATGACGGCGGCGGCGCTGCTTGTCGTCCTTGGCGCGGCGCTGCTGATGGAAATTGGCGGGCTCTCGATGGCGATGGGCGCGTTCCTCGCCGGTGTGCTGCTGTCCGATTCCGTTTTCCGGCATCAGCTTGAAGCTGACGTGGAGCCATTCCGCGGCATCTTGTTGGCGCTGTTTTTTATCAGCGTCGGCATGTCGCTGAACATCACGGTGGTTCTGGCTGATTGGCAGATGATTGCCGCCGGCGTTGCAGCGTTCATGGCGGTGAAGGCGCTTGGCATTTACGGCGTTGCGCGTGTGTTCAATGCGGATCACCGTGAATCCATCCGCCGCGCGGCCTTGTTCGCGCAGGGCGGTGAGTTCGCGTTTGTGCTTTATGCAGCCGCACTTTCGACCGGGGTGATGGACCCACGCGTCGCTGCGATCATGACGGCGATTGTCATCATCTCGATGGCGCTGACGCCGGTCGTTGTCATCTTGCTCAACCGGTTGATGCCCGCGCCGAAGGTCTCGCTCGATGGCGTTGAGAAAGCGCGCGATCTCAACGGGCAGGTGTTGTTCATAGGCTTCGGCCGTTTCGCGCAGGTGGTCAGCCAATCGCTGTTGGCGCGGGGCGTGGACATTTCGCTGATCGAAACGGACGTCGAGATGATCCGCGTCGCCGCGAACTTTGGCTTCAAAGTCTATTACGGTGACGGTGCGCGGCTCGACGTGTTGCGCGCCTCGGGCGCTGGGACGGCGGAAGCCATCCTGATTTGCGTCGATAAGCCTGAGACGACAGATCACATCGTCACGTTGGTGCGGTCCGAGTTCCCGTACGCAAAGATTTTTGCGCGCTCCTATGATCGTGGCCATTCGATGCGGCTGGTGAAGGCTGGGGTCGATTATCAGTTGCGGGAATTGTTCGAGTCTTCGCTGACATTCAGCGGCGCGGTGCTGCGTGATCTCGGTTTCTCTGATCTCGAAATCGCCGAAACTATTGAGGACGTGCGCGAGCGCGATGCTGAGCGTTTCGAAATGCAACTCGCCGGCGGCATTGAGGCAGGGCGCGGGCTTTGGCGCAACAACACGACAACACCGCAGCCGACGCCGTTCACGAAGCCGCGCCAGGGCGGCCAGGCGCTGAACGAAGAAGCGGAAGAAATTATTGGCGAGGCCGAAGAGGCGTGACGCGGCGGCGCCGGTTCGCGCGCCGTGTTTTGCTGCTAGGCTTTGCGGGAGGAGACGCCCGATGAAGCCCGAATTCCGCATGATCGATACGAACGGCATCAAGGTCCGCGCCGCGATTCAGGGCGAGGGGCCTTTGGTGGTCATGGTGCACGGCTTTCCGGAGAGCTGGTATTCGTGGCGTCATCAAATGGCGCCGCTGGCGGCGGCGGGCTTCACAGCGTGCGCCATCGATGTGCGCGGCTATGGCGGCTCGGATAAGCCGCATGCGGTTGAAGCGTACGCGATGAAGGAAATCGCGGCGGACGTGGCGGGCGTGATCGACGTGCTTTCGCCCGGCAGGCCGGCCGTGCTGATCGGTCACGATTGGGGCGCACCGATTGTCTGGCACACAGCTGTGCTGCATCCCAAGCAAGTGCGGGCCGTGGCCGGATTGAGCGTGCCGTGGTTCGGGCTGCCGCCCATGTCGCTCGATGCACTGATCAAGGCGATGTACATCGATCAGGGCAAATTTTTCTATCAGGCCTACTTCAAGGATGAAGGCGTCGCCGAAGCTGCATTCGACGCGGACGTGCGCGGTGGCCTGCGCAAGCTCTATTACGCCGGCAGCGGAGATTCCCAGGGCTATTGGGGCGGCCCTGACAAAAAGCATGGCGACGCATTGCTTGATGGGCTGCCGGATCCGCAGCCATTCCCGGCCTGGATGTCGGACGAGGACATCGACTATTTCACGCGCGAGTTCACCAACTCAGGCTTTCGTGGCCCAATCAATCGCTATCGCAATCACACGCGCGACTTCGACCATATGAGCACGATCCCGGATCGCACGATCCATCAGCCTTCGCTGTTCATCGTTGGCGAGAATGATCTCGTCCTGAAAATGTTCGGCGGCAGTGCAGACGCGGCGTTTGAGCGGATGACGGCAAACACATCAGATCATCGCGGCTCGCACTTGATCCCGCGTATCGGTCATTGGACCCAGCAAGAGGCGCCAAAGGAAACGACCGGCCTGCTGATTGATTGGCTGGCGACGCTTTAGCCATAGGCAAAAGCGATCCGGAACAGGGCTTATATCTATGGGTGATTGCGTTGCCTCGCGGGGCGCGCGACCCATATGTCAAGCTTGAGGAGACACGAATGCCAAGCACCCGCAATGATCTGCCGGACAATACGCGTAAGGCGATGATCGCGCTGTTGAACGCGCGGCTGGTGGACACGATCGATTTGCGCCTTGCCGTGAAGCAAGCGCATTGGAACGTGAAAGGCCCGAACTTTATCGCGCTGCACGAGCTGTTTGATCAGATCCAAGCGCGCGTGGACACCTTTGCCGACGATATCGCCGAGCGCTCGGTCGCGCTTGCGGGCGTTGTCGCGGGAACCTCGCAAGCCGTTGCGAACGGCACCCAGCTCGAGGCCTATCCGACGAATACGATCGATGAGAAGGCACATCTGCAAGCGCTCGCCGATCGACTCGCGACTTATGGCAAGCTCGCGCGCGAAGCGATCAACGCGGCCGACGAAGCGGACGACAAGAACACGGCGGATTTGTTCACCGGTGTCTCGCGTCAAATCGACAAGGATCTCTGGTTCATCGAAGCGCATCTGCAGTAGCGCCTATGGACCGCCGGCGTCTCGCCGGCATGCGCCGGTTCCGGCCGGCGAGACGCCGGCGGTCCATATTAGAACCGCGCGGCGATCTCCGTGATGACGTCATAAGCGCTCATCACGTCGGCTTCGGTGCATTCGAATTGACCGACCTGAAAACGAATGGCGACGCGGCCGTCGACGCGCGTTTGCGCGAGATAGATACGGCCGTCGGCGTTGATGGCTTCGACCAGCGCTAGGTTGAGCGCGTCGAGATCGTCGCCATTTAGCGCGGGTGCTGCGAGTGCGTCATGCCCGGCGCGATGTCGCGCTCGAAATCGGCGAAGACTTTCTCGAACGGCTCAGGCGTTTCCGGCGGCGACGCTGCGATTTTGGCGGCGATGTCGCCGGGTTGCACCGGCGGGCGCACCGGCATGTCGCGCAAACGCGCGCGATAATCGACACCCCACTCTGCGGCGCGCACGGCCCATTTTCGAAAGTCTTGCATGTCACGTGGCCCGCGTCTGCTTCGACAAGCTCAGCATGACGCTACCGGAGAGGCGTCACCCTGAGCCTGTCGAAGGGCGACGCGGGCGCGAACAACGGGTCCGCTAGCTCAGCTTTTATCGACGATGCCGACTTCTGGCCGGTCATCGCCGGAGGAGACTTCGTCGTGCCAACGGCCGCGTTCGTCTTCCCATGAGATGCCGGCGGTTTCGCCCGGGCGCATCTGCTCGATGGCGACGCGCTTGGCCGCGCTATAGGCGGCGTCGTGGTTTGGGTAGGTGTTCGACAACGTGCCGTCGAGCTTGAACGCCCAGCCGCCATCGTGGCGGACGATTTCGTAGATGATCTTGGTCATGGGCGTGCTCCTGGCTTCCGATGAAGCTACGACGCGCATCGTGAAACTCAAGTGCAAGCATTAAGCCCGGACCGCCGGCGCCCTCGCCGGCACGGCGTTAGCAACGAGCGCCAGCGCTTGGCCTATCTGCCCGGATGCCGGCGAGGGCGCCGGCGGTCCGGGCTTGATCCCTAGAACTGCGGGTTCTCGATTTGCTTTTTGAGTTCGTTCTTCATGATCTTGCCATTGGCGTTGCGCGGCAGCGTCTCGGGCCAGAAGAGCACCTCGACCGGCACTTTGAAGGCGGCGATCTTTTGCGCGCAGTGATGACGTAGCTCTTCGCTCGTCGCGCTTGTGCCTGGCTTCAAATACACCACAGCGAGCGGCTCTTCGCCGAGTTGCACGTGCGGCTTGCCGACAACGGCGGCGTCCATGACGGCAGGGTGATCGTAGAGCGCGTTCTCGACTTCGACGCAGTAGATGTTTTCGCCGCCGCGGATCAGCATGTCCTTGGCGCGGTCGACGATGTAGATGAAGCCTTCGTCGTCGATCTTCGCGAGGTCGCCGGTTTTGATCCAGCCGTCGATGAAGGTTTCGGCGGTGGCTTTTTCGTTTTGCCAATAGCCGCGGACTACGATTGGCCCCTTGTACCAAAGTTCGCCGACTTCGTTGCGGCCGAGCTCAACGCCTTCAAGCGATACGATTTTGACTTCGCCGGTTGCTGACGCAACGCCGGTCGAGGCCGGTTTGCGTATGTAATCTTCCGACCCGTTTGAGACGGCGGTGGCTGACGTTTCGGTCATGCCCCAGCCTTGACCGGGTTGTGCGTTCGGGAAGCGCGCTTTGATGCGGTTCACGAGTTCAGGCGCGGCGGGGGCGCCGCCGTACGATACGCCTTCGATGGATGAGAGGTCGTACTCATCGATCTTCGGATGCTCAAGCACTTGCCAGGCTATGGTTGGCACGCCGCCAAAATGGGTGACGCGTTCTTTTGCCATGAGCGGCAGCGCTTGGTCGCAGTCCCAGCGGCGCTGCATGACGATCTTATTTCCCGTCATCATCGAGGGGATCATGATCGCGAAGCAGCCGGTCGCGTGGAAGAATGGCACCGAGATCAGGAACGCCTTTTGTGGTCCGTTCGGATCGGGAGCAGGCGGGGCCTCGCCGCGGCGCAGAAACGCGCGCGCCTGTGCCGACATGCCGTTCATCATGTTGGAGATGATGTTGCGGTGGGAGATCACCGCGCCTTTGGGATTTCCGGTGGTGCCGGAAGTGTAGAAGATGGCGACATCGTCGTCGGGCTTTGCCGTGATTGCAGGCGGTGCATTCGCCGGGATCGATGGCCAATCGGCGGTCGTGCCGACAATGCTCTCGAGGCGTTCGACGCGCGGGTCCGCGATTTCTTCCTTCGAGCGCGAGACGTAAATTTTGCGTAGGTCGGGGCAGCTATCGATGTGCTCGCGGATGCGCTCGTAACGCTCGACATCCATGATCGCGAGCGAGGCGCCGGAGTTCTTGAGGCCGTATTCCAACTCGGGACCCGTCCACCACGCGTTTAGGGGGGTGACGATTGCCCCAGCGAGAACTGCGCCCCAAAACGCCACCGGCCATTCCGGCAAGTTGCGCATGATGACGGCGACGCGGTCGCCCGGCTTTACGTCGTCCGCGATGAGTTGGTGGGCGAACGTGTTGGCGGCGGCCTGGAAGGCGGCGACGGTGGCGCGTTCGTCTTCGAAAACGAGGTGGTCGCGGGCGCCGAACATGGCGCCAAGCGCGTAGATCTCACGCAGCGTCGGCGGTGCGTTTTTCCATACTTTCATACGGATGCCGCGCACTTCTTCCTCGCCTACCTCAAGCGGTGTGCCCGGCGCAGTGAGTAGGGCGTGCGCCTGCTCGATGGACATCGCTGGAAAGGCGGGCTTCGCGCCGTCGTTCATCAGTTCCTCCCGCGCTTGGCGGCAAAGGCGCCGCCAGCGTCATTTTTGATTGAGCCTGTTGAAACACGTCGCTGCGCGGTGGGCAACAGCAGCGCCGAACTAAACTTTGCCGGAATTTAATGGTCACTTGCTGGGTGCGCGAGCCTCGGGCAAGCATGATGCAACGCCCCAGGCGGGAGCGGGAGACGCGCGATATGGCCTTTGATTGGAAAGCGCTCGCGGAGCGTGCTGATCCGCGTAAGTGGAATTGGTCTTGGGTTGCGCCCGCGCGCGACTGGGCGGTCACGAACCGCACCACCGTGCTCGCGACATCGATCGCGTTGCTCGTCGGCCTTTGGGGCGGCGCGGTGTTGGGGCGGGTTTCGCTCGGCGCGCCTGCGTTTGAGTTTGCGCAGCTGGGTTCGATTGGCGCTGGCGGCAACGCGCGCAGTGAGAACGCAGCGCGAGCGGGTTTGCCACAAGTCGATGGTATGGCGTTTCTGCGCTTGCGCGCGGAGATGAACCGGCCCGAGCCGCGCGCGTGCCTGGAATTCTCGCAAAATCTCTCGACCGACCAATCGGTGAACTTCGCTGACTATATCTCACTGGAGCCGGCGGCGCCGTTCCAGGTCGATGTGTCGGGCAATCTCTTGTGCTTGGGCGGCCTTCCGCTTGAGCCGGAACGCCAAGTCACCATCCGCGAAGGGCTGCCATCACAAACCGGCGAGCGCACCGAATACGATGAAACCTTCACGCTGACCTTCGGTGATCGCCCGGCTTATGTCGGCTTTGCCGGCGGCGGCGTGATCCTGCCGCGTTCGGAAGCGGACGGCATTGCCATCGAAACTGTGAACGTGTCACGCCTCGAAGTTGAAGTGCTGCGCGTCCCGGATCGCATTCTCTCGCAGTACCAACTGGAGCAAGGCGAGAATAACGAAGAGGGCGGCTGGAATTATTGGAGTTTCAACGGCGCCGGCGAGAACGTCGGCGTGTCCGTTTATAAAGGCGAAATCGACGTTGATACGCGCGTGCGCAATGACGCGGTGACGACAGTGTTCTCGCTGGGCGGCGCGCTGGGTGAGCTGCGGCCCGGCGCTTACGTAGTGAAAGTGCGTGATGTTTCGCCGAGCGCTGGTCAGCGCGGCGAGAGCGATAACGAATCCGTTGCCTCCTCGTATCGTTGGATTCTCTACACCGATATGGCGCTGCAGAGCTTCTCGGGCGCGACCGGGCTTGATGTCGTGGTGCGTTCGCTGCGCACGGCGCGGCCGATGAGCAACGTGACGCTGACGCTCATCGCGGCGAACAACGAAGAATTGGCGCGGACACGCACCGATCGTGAAGGCCGGGTGCATTTCAATGATGCGCTGGTCAATGGCGATGGCCCTGCGCGCGCACGCTATGTGATGGCGTACGGCGCGGAAGGCGACTTCGCAGCGCTCGATCTGCAGCGCCCGAGCCTTGATCTCTCCGATCGCGGTGTCGATGGGCGCGCAGCGCCAGGCGATGTCGATGCGTATCTCTATACCGAACGCGGCATCTATCGGCCGGGCGAGCGCGTGCGCTTGATCGGTTTGATTCGCGACCAAGTTGGCCGTGCGATCTCGAACCGGCAATCGACGCTGGTCGTCTACCGGCCAAACGGCACCGAAGCGCGGCGCATCCGCATGACGGAAGCCGTTGACGCCGGCGCGATTGCTAAGAATATCGATCTTGATCGCTCCTCGCCGCGCGGCGTCTGGAGTGCGCAACTGATTGTCGATGGCCAAGAGGCTGTCGCCGGTAGCGTGAGTTGGTCGGTTGAAGACTTCGTGCCGGAACGTTTGCGCGTGCAAATCACCGCAACTGAAGACGTGCTGCGGCGTGGGCAGTCGCGTCCGATCGATGTCCAGGCTGACTTCCTCTACGGCGCGCCGGGCTCTGGTCTCGCCGTAGAAGCGGAAGGCCGGTTGATGATCGATCCGACGCCGTTCCCTGAACAGGCGGGGTATGCATTCGGCGTTGCTGACGAAAGCTTCGACGAACGTTTCTTCCAACTGCCGGGCACAGTGACGGATGGTACGGGCGCAGCGCAGCTCTCGTTCCGACTGCCGGACGAGCCGCAAACGACGTTGCCGCTGCGCGCGCGCATGATTGCGAGCGTGGCTGATCCGGGCGGACGCGTGGTGCGTGAGAGCTTCACGGTGCCGGTGCGCTTGAACGACATCTACATCGGCATGAAACCGACTTTCGAAAACCGTCGGGCCGGTTCGGGCGAAGTCGTCGGCTATGATGTGATTGCGCTCAATGCGAACGGTCAACGCGTGGCCGTGCGCGGCGTGCAATGGCAGATTGTACGTGAGGACTGGAACTACGATTGGTACCTTGATGGCGGCCAATGGCGTTGGCGCCGTACCGGGCGGGACATCCCCGTCGACGGTGCGACGGTTGATGTCGCCGCCAACCAGCCGCTGCGTATCTCCGAGGATGGACTACGTTCTGGCTCGTATCGCCTGATCCTGCGCCGCGGCAACGACATCGTTGCAGCACAACGCTTTGGCGTCGGCTGGGGTGGCCCAGCTGATGACGACTCGACACCGGACATGGTCAGCGTCGTTGCGCCGACCGATCCAACGCGGCCTGGCGCGCGAGCGCGGGTGCAAATCCGTCCGCCGTATGCCGGCGAGGCGCAAATCGTGGTCGCGACGGATCGCGTGATTGAAACACGCACGGTTCGCGTTGGCCCAGAGGGCACGACCATCGATCTGCCGGTGACGGCGGATTGGGGCTCGGGCGCTTATGTGCTCGTGACCGTGATGACGCCGCGTGATCCGGTGAACTTGCCGGTGCCGCGCCGTGCGATTGGCGTTGCGTATGTGCCGGTCGATATGGGCGGACGCACGCTGACGGTTGAAGCGGGCGAGGGCCTGCAAAACGTCCGGCCGCGAACGCGTATCGAAGTGCCAGTGCGCGTGCGTGGCGGCGGCGCTGGGGAGCGGGTGCGTGTTGCGATCGCACTGGTGGACGAGGGCATCCTCAACATCACCAAGTACGAGAGCCCGAACCCGGTGAACTACTTCTTCGGCCGGCGCGCGCTGGGCGTTGAACTTCGCGATGATTACGGGCGCTTGCTCAATCCGAACCTCGGCGCGCCAGCGCGAATGCGTCAGGGCGGTGACTCCTTGGGCGGTGAAGGCCTCACGGTCGTGCCGACGCGGACGGTGTCGCTCTATTCCGATATCGTTGAAGTACGCGGCGGCGTGGCGCGCATCCCGATCGATATCCCGGACTTCAATGGCACGTTGCGATTGATGGCGGTGGCGTGGAGTGAAAACGCGTTGGGTCAGGACGCTGAGCAGATCGTCGTGCGCGATCCTGTTGTGGCCGAACTCATCCTGCCGCGCTTCTTGGCGCCCGGAGACCAAGCGCAAGGCGCGCTGAACATCGATAACGTGGAAGGGCCGAACGGCGCCTACACCGTGACGGTGAGCGGCTCGCAAACGGCGCAAATCCAAGGCGAACCGCGACGCTTCAACTTGACGCGTGGCAATCGGCAAACGGCGTTGATCCCGATTACGGGCGGCGGCTTGGGTGTTGGTGAAATCCGTCTGCGTCTTGAAGGCCCGCAAGGCTTCACGCCGGTGGATCGCACCTACAATATCCAATCGCGTGCGCCGTTCTTGCCGATCACGATCACACGCACCGAACCGCAAGGTTCTGGTGTGTCGTGGCGGGCGCCTGCCGACGCGTTGGCTGGCTTCCAGCCCAGTGCGCAGGCGTTGATCTCGTTCTCGAACTTGGCGGGCATCGACCCGGCGCCGTTGCTGGATTCGCTTTATCGCTATCCGTACGGCTGCACCGAGCAGCTCACATCCGTGGCGATGCCGCTGCTCTACTACAACTCGCTGGCGGCGGAGACGAGCCGCGCTGCTGATCCGCGTATTCGCCGCCGCATCCAAGAAGCGGCGACGCAATTGCTCGATCGCCAGGCGCCGGACGGCTCGTTCGGTCTGTGGAGTTCGGGCGATGGCAACGCTTCGCCATGGCTTGGCGCGTACGCGACGGATTTCCTGTTGCGCGCGCAACGCGCTGGCTATGCGGTGCCGCGTCAGCCGATGCAGCAAGCCTACGCGGCGCTGCGGCGTGTTGCGCGGCTGAATGATTTCGGCACGGTGCGTTACGAGTTCGAAGTCTATCGTTGGCCGGGCTCGAACGACACGACCGAGCTTTTGCGTTCGCGCGCTGCGGCGTATGCGCTCTACGTTCTGGCGAAAGCGGGTGAAGCCGATATCGGTCAACTCCGCTACTTCCACGACAACCGCTTAGCTAATGAGCCTTCGCCATTGGCGCGGGCGCAGATTGCGGCGGCGTTGGCGCACATGGGCGACCGTGCGCGTGCGCGTAACGCCTTCCGCTTGGCCGAGCAGGCGCTTGGCTATCGCAACACTGGCGACTGGTATCAGACGCCGTTGCGCGATCTCGCGGGCGTGTTGGCTCTGGCTGCGGAAGCTGGCGAGACCGAAATGGTCGATCGTCTGCGCCGCCGCTTGGAACGCGATGCGCCGGATGCGGGCGAGCTGATGACGCAAGAGCAAGTGCAATTGCTGCTCGCAGCGAACGCGCTGCAGGAGCGCGCTGGCCCGGTGACCGTCACGCTGAACGGTGAAGCTCTGGCGACGCGTCGTACCATGGCTTCAGCGCAGCAACTGGCGGCGGGTCTGGTGTTCCGCAACGCGGCGCGCGGGCCGGTGTGGCGGACGACAGCGCTGAGCGGTGCGCCACGCGAAGCGCCGCCGTCGATGCAGGCCGGCTATCAGGTCAGCAAAACGATCTATCGCCTCGATGGTTCGCTCGCCGATCTTGGTTCGGTTCGCCAAGGCGATCGGGTTGTGGTCGTGCTTTCGGGTCAGCCCGAAGGCGCGCGCAACTTCCCCACGGTGGTGGTCGATCTGTTGCCGGCTGGCCTGGAGATCGAGACGTTGCTCAATCCAAGCGATGGCGCGGGCGGCACGAACTACGATGGTACGGTTCGCAGTGGGCCGTTCTCGTGGATCGGCTCGATCACCGATACGCAAGTGCAGGAGATGCGTGACGATCGCTTCGTCGCTTCGGCCAATCTGCGCGGTCAGTTCCGGTACGCGTATATTGCGCGAGCGGTGACGCCGGGCCGGTACACAATGCCGGCGGCGCAGGTCGAGGACATGTATCGTCCCGGCGTGATGGCGCGCACCAGCACCGGCACGATCGTCATCGCGCCGCGCGGGTGATGCACGATGAAGATGCGCGAACGTTTGCGCTCCTTCTCACCCTCCCCCCTTGTGGGGGAGGGCAGGGAGGGGGGTGCTAACACCAACTTCTCTGCTGTTTGCGCTGATACCCCCACCCCCGGCCCCGCCCCACAAGGGGGCGGGGAGATGCAATGAAGCGCGGCCAACGCGTCGCGCTGCCGCTTTCGGACGGCGGAAAGCGCTGGGCGAAAGTGCTGCTCATTGCGCTCTTCGCCGTGTTCACCGTCGATCAGCTGTTCGCGCCGCCACTTCAGCGCGTGCGCGAGGTTTCGCCGGTGGTGCTGGATCACAACGGCGAATGGCTGATGGCGTTCACCACGCGCGATGGCGCGTGGCGTTTGGAGGCGCGGCTCGACGAGATTGATCCGGAGTTTCAGCGCCGGCTGATTGCGGTCGAGGACGAGCGCTTTTGGTTTCATCCCGGCTTTGATCCAATCGCGCTGACGCGTGCGAGCGTTTCCTATGCGCGTGCGGGGCGCGTCACGCAGGGCGGTTCGACGATTACGATGCAATTGGCGCGGCTACTGGAGCCGCGTCCGCGCACGATTGGCTCGAAGCTGATCGAAATCCTGCGCGCGATGCAGATTGAAGCGCGGATGAGCAAGCGCGAGATCCTGGCGGCGTATCTCACTATGGCGCCGTATGGCGGCAATTTGCAGGGCGTCCGGGCAGCGTCGCGGGCGTATTTCCAGCGCGACCCGGAATGGCTGGACGATGCGGAGATGGCGCTGCTGATTGCGCTGCCGCAGGCGCCGGAAGCGCGGCGTCCGGATCGCCATCCGGTCGCAGCGCGCGCCTCACGTGACCGCGTGCTCGACATGTTCGCGAGCGCGAACCTGATCAATCGCCGCCGCGCCGATGAGGGCAAGGAAAGCGCAATCCCGACGCGGTCGCCGTTTCCGTACTCGGCGCCGCATGCTGCATACGAGTTGGTGCAGCGCAATCCAGGCGAGGGCGTGGTGCGCTCATCGCTCGATGCGCCTTTGCAGCGCGATCTGGAAGGGTTGGTGCGGCGGCGCGCCGGCAGCCTGGAGCGCGACGCGCAGATTTCCATTCTCGCCGTGCAGATCAATGGCCGCGCGGTGCGTGCGCGGGTTGGCGGCGCTGGGCGTGAACGGGCTGGCGGCTATATCGACATGACACGCGCAGTGCGGTCGCCGGGCTCGGCGCTGAAGCCGTTCCTCTATGCGATTGCATTCGATGAAAACCTCGCGGCGCCCGAGACCTTGGTGCGCGATGCGCCGCGCCGGTTCGGCGGTTATCTGCCGGAAAACTTTGACCGGCGCTTCCATGGCGATGTCACGCTCGAAGATGCGCTGCGGCACTCGCTGAACTTGCCAGCGGTGGCGACATTGGAGCGGATCGGCGCCGGGCGTTTTCAATCGGCGCTGACGCGTGCAGGCGCGCGCGTACGCATGCCGCGCCGTGCGAATTCCGAGCCTGGCTTGGCGCTGGCGCTCGGCGGCGTCGGCATGACGCTGGAAGATTTGGTGCAGCTCTATGCGGCGCTCGGCGATGAAGGCGAGGCGCGGCCGCTGGTGACGGAGGATGCAGCGCCGCTCTCGTTCAGCCGCCGCTTCGTGCGTCCACAAACGGCGGAGCGCGTGCTCGAAATTCTTGCAAGTTCGCCGCATCCCGCGGGCCGTGTGCCGGCGCAGATCGCGCAGGGCGCGCCGCAAGTTGCTTTCAAGACGGGCACCTCCTACGGTTTTCGCGATGCCTGGGCGCTCGGCGTGTCGAACGGGTATGTGATCGGCGTTTGGGTTGGGCGGCCAGACGGCGCGCCGCGTCCTGGCGCGACCGGCCGCAGCGAAGCGCTGCCGATTTTGTTCGACGCATTCGATCTCATCGGCGCGCCGCCTCCTCCGGAGCACGAGCGCGAGTTGCACGACCCCGTGGCGCCGGCGCTGGCGCGGTTCGAGGGCGGTGAGCGCGAGGACTTGTCGATCCTGTTTCCGCCGTCAGGTGCTGAAGTGTTGGTGCTGGACTACGGCGACGACGCGCGCGGGCTTTCGCTCTCGGCGCGCGGCGGCCGTGGACCGCTGGCCTGGTACGCGGAAGGGGCGCGCGTTGCGGGCGAGAACACAAGTGGACGCACGATTTGGCGCCCGACCGCACCGGGCTTTTACAATGTCACCGTCGTCGATGCTGACGGCCGCAGCGCGCACGTGCGCGTGCGCATTCGCGATAGCGGTTAGGCAAAAGAAAAGGCGCGGACCGTGGGAGGACGGTCCGCGCCTAGCAACTGACGTCGCGATCTCGGGGGAGGGATTACGCGACCATCAGAGCAGCTTGATAAAGCGCCGCGTATGCGACCGGCGCGAAGAGCACGAAGGCTGCGAGGACGAAGGCGAACTTTTTCATTGTCGTACTTTCCAAAATCGAACTGGTTGTTTCTCTGTTGACTAAAAGATGCCGTTGAAGCTCTCGGCGGATGCGTGCTGCTGAATTTTCTTGGGTCGCGCGTCTCTCGCCTGGGCGAAGCTGAAGCTTCGCTTCGGCGTAGCCTGGTCAGACGCGCATGCAGGCCTGAAGGCCGACGTTCCAAGAAAAACAAAAGGCGCGAATCCCTGGGTCCGCGCCTTCGTTTTCGACCGTCGCTGAGTGGCAGGGCTAAGCGATGATCTGGGCAGCTTGCGCGATGATCGCGATAGCGACCGGAGCAAACAGGACGAAGGCGGCGGCGATACTTGCAATCTTGGTCATGTGAATTTCCCTCAGGTGTTTCATCGTCTGTTGACTATGAGATGCCGGCGTCTTCGTTTTTGGATGCGGCGTAATGCATTTTTCTGCGATGCATTTGCGCATCGCTGTTGCTGCAGATACGCAAACGAAAAGCGCGGAGCCTGAGCTCCGCGCTTTGGGGGGTCGTCGCAGGTATGGGGAGTTAAGCGACGATTTGCGCAGCTTGCATCAAGGTGGCCATCGCGATCGGCGTGAACAGGGCGATCGCGAAAGCAAAAGCAGCGGCTTTGAAGAACGTGATCTTGGTCATCTCATTTCCCTCGAGTGTTTGATGTCTCGTTGTCTATGAGATGCCGGCGGCTACGTTTTTGGATGCTGATGCGAAGAGAAAATCTGCATTGGGCAAGCGCGTCATCGCAAAAAGAAAAAGGCGCGAACCCTAAGGGTGGTTCGCGCCTTCCGTTATGACCGTCGCAGGCGGGTTTGGGGGATCAGGCGACGATCAAAGCAGCTTGATTCAGGGTGGCCAGCGCCACCGGTGCGAAGAGAGCCAGCGCGGCGGCGAGGCAGAAAAACTTGGACATTTGCTAGCTCCCGTATTGGCGTTGCGGTTCGTCTGAACCTCTGATGCAGCCAAGATATTGTTTGGATGCGCCGGACGCTGTGACTCTGGTCACGGTGCAGTGGGGATGCCCCCCGGCCGGGCCCGGTCCTCAGCGGCGACGCGGCGGCTCGGGTGGAGTGGGGGCCACTGGCGGCGCGGGCGGAACGGGTGGCTCCTCAAAGCGGACCCGGCCATCGCCGTTAGCGTCGCTGGCGTCGAAGAAGCGAAGGTGCTGGTTGCGAAATTCGTCGAGGCTCAATGCGCCATCGCCGTTGAGATCTGCTTCTTCGGAATTTGCGATCAGCAGCATGAACGGGCCAATCGGCGGAACCGGCGCGACCGGCGGCACAGGTGGTACGGGCGCGACCATCCCTCCTTCGAGCGACGTCCATTCGCCGCCTTCACCGTTGGTGCGGATGATGACGACGTGGCGTTCTCCATCTGCGTGGCGCTCTCCATCGTTTTCTGCGCGGCGCTCGGCCTGCTCCACCGCGCGTTCGACTTCGCGCTCGACCCGTTCGGCGTGACGCTCGGCCCGTTCGGCTTCGCGTTCAGCGCGCATGGCGTCGAGTTCAGCGCGGTTCACTTGGGCCTCCCCACGCGCAATGGCGGTGGCCACCTCCGCTTCAATGCGCGCTTCGTCCTCGTCGCTAAGATCGCCGGTGACCACGCGCACTTCGCGCCTGTCGCCATCGCCGCCCCTGAACACATGCACGGCTGGTGCGTCGCCGCTGACATGGATTCGGGTGTGGTCGGCGTCGTCGAGGCGGCCGTCGTTGTTGGTATCGAGGTCGTTGAAGACGCGCTCATAGGCGGCGGACGCTTCGGCGCGGGTGATCCAGCCATCTTCGTTGGCGTCGAGAATAACATCGCTGCCGCTACTGCGGCTGATGACGACATGGCGGCTGGCGGAATGGGCGCTAGCGCCTGCCACCGTGAGGGCGGCAAGTGCGACGCCGAGAGCGATCGGCAGTTTCATGGTGTTTCCCCTCTGGGCCAAAGCGGCCCGGCTGAATGATGAGGCGGACCATGGGGTGCTCACGTTTCCCCAGTACGTCAGCGTTGAAACATTGCCGAAACAGAGGCCACGTATCTCTCTGGGCACGGCTGACTGCGCCGGGAGTGCTGGAAATGGCTAACAAATTCGCGGCTTTGACCGTCGCACTCGCGCTTTTTGCTGGGCCAGCCATGGCCCAAGATGATGGCCCGCCGCGTCCTCAGCTGCCGGCGCTGAGCCTGAATGCGCAGATGACGGACGCCCAAATCGGCGCCGCGCTTGATCCGTGGCTCGCCGGTTTGCAGCGCGATGACGTTTTTAACGGCGCGCTCCTGGTGGCACGCAACGGTCAGGAGATTTTTGCGCACGCCTACGGCAGCCGGGACATCGCGAGTAACACGGCGCTCGGCGTCGATGATCGCTTTCCCATCGCGTCGATCGGCAAGGCGTTCACGCATGTCGCGGTCGCGCAGCTGATCCAGCAGGGCCGGCTCACGCCGGAAACGACGATTGCCGATATCATCCCGGACTATCCGAACGCAGTCTCGCGCACGGCAACGGTGGCGCAATTGCTCGGGCACGAAGGCGGCATTGCGGATATTTTTGGCCCGGCGTTTCGCGCCATCCCGAAAGAGCAGCTCAGCAGCAATCACGCTTACTACGCATTGGTTGCGCAACAGCCGCCGATGTTCGCACCCGGCGCGGGTAATGAATACTGCAACGGCTGCTACGTCGTGCTCGGCGAAATCATCGAGCGTGTGAGTGGGCAATCTTATGAGCAATACGTCGCGACGCATGTGTTCACGCCGGCGGGCATGACCCGCAGCGGCTTTTTGCGCAGTGATCAATTGCCCGCGGACGCTGCGCACTTTACTGGCCATCCGAGCGGACCAGACGGGCCCGCCGAAGACGTGACGCGCTTTCATGGAGTCTCCGGTAGTGCGGCAGGCAATGCGTATTCGACGGTTCGTGACATGCTGGCGTTCGACAACGCCTTGCGCGAGCACCGGCTGATCAATGCCGAACTCACGGCGGAGGTGCTGCGTGGGCAGCCGGAGGCCGGCCGCGCAACCGCGCGCATCGGCTTTGCCGGCGGCGCGCCGGGTGTGAACACCCTGGCGATGGGAAACGGCGCCTGGACCGTGGTCGTGCTCACCAATCGTGAACCCCCAGCAGGCGAGACCATCGGTTCCACAGTGTTTCCCCTGTTGGCCGGACCAAGGCCGCAATAATATGGCGCTCATGAACGAAATCGCTCAGCCGCCGCGCGTCCTGATTGTCGATGACGACGCCGCCATCCGCGAAGGCTTGGTGGAGGTGTTTCAGCGCGCTGGCTTTGCTGCGTCCTCGGCCCGAGACGTGCCGGGGATGGAGAAGGTGCTGAACACCAAAGGCGCCGACGTGATCGTGCTCGATGTGATGATGCCTGGCGAAGACGGGCTCTCAGCGTGCAAGCGGCTCTCGGGCAAGGGCCGGCCGGCGATCATTATGCTCTCGGCGCTCGGCGACGACGCGGATCGTATCGTGGGCCTCGAGATCGGCGCGGACGATTACATGTCGAAGCCGTGCAATCCGCGCGAGCTGGTGGCGCGCGCTAAGGCAGTGTTGCGCCGCCGCGACAATGAAGGCTCAGCACCGGGTGAGGGTGTGCGCTTCGCCGGCTTTCGCATCGACATCGCGCGCCGCGAATTGATCGATCCGGATGATGTGGTGATCCCGCTTTCGGCCGGCGAGTTCCGGTTACTGCGCGCGTTCGTGGAGCGGCCGCAGCGCGTGCTCTCGCGCGAGCAATTGCTGGACTTTGCGTTCGACAATGACAGCGACGTGTTTGACCGCGCGGTTGACGTTCAGGTCTCGCGGCTGCGCCGCAAGTTGGAGCGGCCGGGCGGAATCGAGATTATTCGTACGGTGCGGGGTGAGGGTTATCTCTTTGCGGTGAAGCCAACCTCCTGATGCGTGAAACCCGTGGCATCCCGATTGCGGCCTATCTTGGCGTGCTGGTGGCGATCGCTTTGGCGGCGGCATTCGTCGCGACCTTGGCGATCGTAATTTTCCTGCCGCCGCGTCCGCCGGACGTGATGCGCGCGGACGTCGTCGCCGACAATTTCCAGGCTGGTTACGATCATATGATCGCACTCGACCGGCCGATGAACGAGCGCGGTATGGTTTGGGACGTGCGCGACAATGCGCCGGCGGAGATCGATTCTCCGGCGATGGCGGGCACGCGCATCCAACTGGCTGAAGCGATCGACTTGCGGCCGGATCAAATTCGTATCCAGGCGTCGAACGTGGTGCAGAGCGATACGTTCGTCTTCCGCGTGGCGGAGATGGAAGACTGGAGCGATCAGTCGCAACAGGCGGCGGAGGATGCCTGGCACGCGGCTGAGGGGGCCCAGCGCGCCCACCAGGAAGCGACCGAGAGGCTGCAAGCCGCGGAAGAGCGCATTCAAGATCTCGAGCAGGACCAGGAGCAGGAATCGTTCGACGCGCGCCAGCATGCGATCGAAATTGGCCGCGAGCGCGAGATTGCGCGGGCCGAAGCGCGCGCCGAAGCGATGGCCGAGCGCCAGGCAGCGGCGGCGGAGCGGCTCGCAGAGCGTCTGGAGCAACGCGTGCAGATCGAAAACGGCCGTGTGATCATCCATCGCCGCGATGGTCAGACCGAGTCCGTCGAAGTTCATGGCCCGACCATGCCAGACTTCGACATGCCGGATGTGGAGGTGCGTGTCGCCCCGCCTGCAGCCGTTGCGCCCCCGGCCCCGCCCTCCGCGCCGGACACACCCGAACTGCGATCACGGGCGACGCCGCCTTCTCCGCGCGCCGTGCCGGCGCCGCCCACGCCGCCGATGTTTGCGCCAGCGCCTGCGGGCGTGGTGCTGATCTCGGGTTTCGAGATTGGCGCGCAATTGCCGGACGGGCGCTGGCTGGTGATGCGGCAGGGGCGCAACTGGGCTGAACTCGGCTGGATCGCGCGCGCTGCCGGCATCATCGGCGGCACGTTGTTGTTGCTCTCGATCCTGGCGCTTCTGTTCGCGCGCTACCTGACGCGTCCGATCCGCAGCTTCTCTGAGGCGGTGCAGGCGGTCGGCGTCAATCCGCAGAGTGAGCCGGTCGTTGAAGAAGGTCCGCGTGAGTTGCGTGGCGCGGCGCGCGCGGTGAATACGATGCAGGCGCGCCTGCGTGCGTTGATCGCGGATCGCACCAAGACGCTGGCCGCCGTCGCGCACGATATGCGCACGCCGTTGATGCGGCTTCGCCTTGCCGCCGAGCACGCCGCCCCCGAGCATCGCGAGCGCATGGCCAAGGAAATTGGCGAGGTCGAAGCGCTGGTGGCCAGCTTCATAGCCTTCGCGCGCGATGATCCAGCCGAAGAAGCGCGCGTGCGGCTCGACCTGTCAGCCTTACTCCAAAGCATTGCCGACGACCACGCCGATCAGCACCGCAGCGTGACCTTCGAGAATGATGAGCGCCTTGTCATCACCGGTCAGTCGCTCGGCTTGAAGCGCCTGTTCGCCAACCTAGTCGAAAACGCACTGAAGTACGGCGAGGCGGCGCGGATTAAGCTGCGCAACGAAGAGGGCGCCGTTGTCATCGATGTCGAGGACGATGGTCCCGGCATTCCGGCGGCGCTGCGCGAAACTGTGTTCGAGCCATTCGTGCGACTGAACGAGGAAGGCACGCGCGGCGCGGGCTTAGGCCTCGCCGCCGCTCGCTCGATTGCGCGCGCGCACGGCGGCGATATCGCCATCCTCGATACGGAAAAGGGCGCGTTGCTGCGCGTCACGCTGCCGGCCTAGACGCGTTTTCTCCCGTTACGCGAGCGAAGCTGGTGGTGCACACGCGCCGGACGCGGGCGGGTGCGGCAAGATTAACCAAGCCTAGGCTCGCGGCAGCTGGTGCTGACATCCACCAGCAGGGAGGGATCGCATGTCGCCTAGCCGTAAGCGTTTACTGAGCACGTCCTTTTTGCGCCCGATTATGTCGGTGCTGGTACTTGGCGTTGTTGCGCTGAGCGCTGCGCCGGCCTTCGCGCAGGACGTCCAAGATGAAGATACGATCGTCGTAACGGGCACGCGGATCAGATCGCCGCTCTCGCAGAACGAACCGATCCTCAATATCGGCCAAGATGAGATCGCGCGCACGGGCCTTTCATCGACCGCGGACATTCTACAGCGCACGCCGATTTCCGGTGGCGGCCTCAACACGCGTTTCAACTCATCAGGCAATTTCGGCAATCCGCCAGATGGCGGCGGTGTCGGCGCCGGTGCGGCAGAAGTCGATCTGCGTTATCTCGGCGGCGCACGCACATTGGTGCTGGTCGATGGCCTGCGTTGGGTGAACGGCGCCTCTGCTTCGGGCGTGCCAGGGTCAGTCGATCTGAACACGATCCCATTCGGCATGATCGATCGCATTGAAGTGCTGCAGCAGGGCGCCTCGTCGATCTATGGCTCCGACGCAATCGCTGGTGTCGTGAATATCATCACGCGTGACGAGCAGGATGGCCTCATCGCCTCAGCTCAATATGGCGGCTATTACGATTACGGTGACGGCGCCACGCAAGAGTACAACGTCTCGTTCGGCATCAACTCGCCGAGCACGCATGTCATCGTTGGCTTCGGCTACGTGGATCAAGGCGACGTGCTCGCCGCCGATCGCGACATCGCGCAGTTTCCGCAACCAGGCGCCACCTCGTGCTTGGCTGGTGGTTGCAGCTCGGGCACGCCGCTCGGCCGCTTCATCCTGACCGACCCGAATACGCTGCAAGAGCTCGATGTCACGCTGGCGAACGCTTTCCCGCCAGGCGGCTTCCCCAGCTACAATCCGGCGCTGGCGAATGGCGGTCCGGACTTCGTCGGTTTCTCCGCCGCTTCGCGGTTCAACTTCCAGCCGTTCAACTATGTGGTCACGCCGTCTGAGCGGACGAGCGTGTTTGGCCAATTGGTTCAAGATCTGCCGAACGGCATGGAGCTGCGTCTGCGCGCTTCCTACGTCGAGCGTCAGTCGGCAAACCAAGCGGCGCCGCTGCCGTTGTTCGTCGGCCCTGATGCTGGCAACGGCAACCTGCTCGATACGGTCGTGATCGGCGCGGACAATCCCTACAACCCGTTCGGCTTCGAGCTTGGCGCGGGCACGCTTGTGTTCGTCGGCCGCCGCCTCGTGGAAGCAGGGCCGCGTCACTACGAACAGAACGTCGATACGTTCAATCTAACGGCGACGCTGCGCGGCGATGCGCAGCTGTTCGGCAATCCGTGGGATTGGGACTTCAATGTCGTCTGGTCGGAGAACAACGCCGAGCAGACATTCACCGGCAACGTGAACGCGCAACGTGTGGTTCAAGCGCTCGGCCCGTTGGCTGGTTGCTCCAATCCATGCGTGCCGTTGAACATCTTCGGTGGCGCAGGCACGATCACGCCGGAAATGCTGAACTATATCGGCTTCACCCAGCGTGACTCGTCCGAGCAAAACTTGCTCGACTTCAGCTACAACATCACCGGCGACATTTTCAGCCTGCCGGCTGGTCCGCTGAGCGCTGCGTTCGGCATCGAGAACCGTCACACTGACGGCCGCTTCGATCCAGACCCGATCGTTGCCGCCGGCTTCTCGTCCGACATTCCGGCGCAGCCGGCGAGCGGCGAGATCGAAGTTCGCGAAGCTTATGCCGAATTTCGCATTCCGCTCTTGAGCGATGCGCCATTCGCGCATGAACTCACGGCGTCGGTGGCGGCGCGTATCTTTGACTACTCGACCTCCGGCCAAGACTCGACCTTCCAGGCGGGCCTGAACTGGCGGCCAATCGAAGATGTGCTGGTGCGCTTCAATTGGGGTGAGGGCTTCCGGGCGCCGTCGATCGGCGAACTCTACGGAACGGCTTCGCGCTTCGACCAAGAAGTGACCGATCCGTGCTCGAACCTGCTAGCACAACCCGCGAATGTGCAGACCAACTGCATCAATGCAAGCGTGCCGGCGAGCGGATCGTACACGCAGCTCAATCCGCAACTGCCGGTGATCACCAGCGGCAACCCGGCGCTGCAACCTGAAACGAGCGAAGGTTTCAATCTCGGCGTCGTGTGGCAGCCGTCTTTCTGGGCGAACACCGCATGGTCCGATCGCATCTCGTTTGAAGTGAACTACTCGAACATCGAACTCGACGGCGCGATCAAAGCGCAAGACGGCCAGGCGCTACTTGATCGTTGCGCGCAGACTGGTGATGCACTCGCGTGCGCCACCATCACGCGTACGCCGACTGGCACGGTCTCTGCGATCTCGAACCCGCTGATCAACATCGGCGGCATTGAGACCAGCGCGGTTGACTTCACGGTCAATTGGACGTCGCCGGAAACGTCGCTGGGCACCTTCTCGGTGCGTTCGTCGACGAACTTCCTGCTCGAGTATAGCGAACTGGTCCCAACCTCGACGGGCATCATCTCGATCCCGCGCGAAGGCACCGAGCGCGGCAGCCCCGACCAAGCGTATCCGGAAGTGAAATCCACGCTTTCGGTTGATTGGGACTGGCGTCAACTAGGCGCAACCGCGACCGCCCGCTACATCTCCGATGTGAACGAAACCGGCGCAGCCAACACGCTCGATGCAGTGACCTATTGGGATCTGCAAGCGCGCTGGACGCCGGCCGTTCTCGACGAGCGCATCACGCTCGCCCTGGGCATCAACAACGTCACGGACGAAGATCCGCCAGGCTGCTTCACCTGCGGTCTGAACAACTTCGACCCGACGACCTACGACGCCCCGGGACGCTTCGGCTACTTCCGGATCAGCTACCGCCAGTAAGAGCTGAGCAAAGCTGAAACAACGCGGCGCCGGTGGGCCACCACCGGCGCCGTTTCGTTATCGCAAAGGACGGCCAACAAAAACCATCGTCTGAAACGTCATGCTTGGCATAACGCATCCGGCTTGGGCGTCCGAGGCGCGACGCGCGCGTAATCGCGCCAACAGCGGCGTCACGGAAGATGAAAACTCTTGCGCCGGCATCGCAAACGCCGTGTCGATGGATGTGATGCGGCCGTCCTGATCCAACAGGATGCGGAAAACGCCAACGCCAACGCTGCCGTCAGAGGAGGTTTGCAAAGCCGCCTCGAAGCCGCTTCCGCCTGACCAGTATGTTTTGCAGACAGGCTGCCCTCGAATATTGCGTTGGACTATTTGCTCACGCGGTGTGTAGGCGGCGCGACCATAGCCACGCCATCCCGCTGCTTCAGCGAACGCGAGTTGAAATGGCGTCAGCGCGCCGTTCGCTGCTTGCTCGATCGCGAATGGGTAAAGCGCCTCCATAGCGTCACTGAGGAACGCGTAAGCCTGATCGCGCTCCGCCGCACGGGGATTGTCACCGTGCTCGGCGATCATCGCCACTGAAAGGGCGGTGCGGGCGCGCTCTCGCGCAAGAATGTCGGCCGGTGTTTGCCCGCGGACATGCGCCACAGCGTGCGTCCAAGAGGTGCGCGCCAGCGCAAACTGTTCGTGTTCGAAGGCCCAAAAGCCCAACGCAGCTGCAGCGCGGAATGCTCTCTCGTCAACATCAGTTCGCTCCGCCGCTGCGGCGAGTGCGGTGGTGAGAGTCTGGGTGCCCTGCTCTGGAGAGGCGGCGAGTTGTGCTTGGCCGAACACCAAACGCGCCGCCAGCGGGTCGAGGCCGCCGGCGGATCCGCTCTCGGCAATTTGCAGCGCGAGTGTTGCGGCTTCCAGCGCTTCGGCAGGGCGCCCATCGTCGATACGCACCAGCGCGAGATTGTACGCGAGCGTTCCGGTCGCCCCGCCATTGCCGTCCCGCTGTTGCGATGCGGAGAGGGCGGCGCTTGCAGCGTCTTCGGCGCTCTGCGTGTCGCCAGCCTCAATGGCCGCGCGGTAGCGCGCATAGTGTGCCTCGACGCTGCTACTTGCCTGTTGCGCGAAAGCTGATGTCGCGAAAAGGCATGCGAGCGCTGAAGCTCGCACCATCGTTTTCAACATCACCTATTCGCTCCCCCTGAAACGTCCGTCACCTTCTTCGGTGACCAGCAGCACGTTTGGATTTTCTGGCGCTTGGTTTTCAAACAAGCCGATGTCGAGATCGGCTTGTGGCTTAGGCCCCGTAAGCGGCGCGGCAACGCGTTCGGCGAGTTCTATGCGTTCGATCGGCGCGAGCGGCGCAGCGATGCCGGGGGCGTGCATGGGACGCCAATACGTGAGTGCAACAGCGAACCTTCCTTCGCGCTCGACGATTTCCGCGAGTCCGCTCTTCACCAGTGCGCTCCAGCGTTTCAGCACTTGCTTGTGATCGAGATAGAGCTTCGGCAGCACCTCGCTTGCGAGTTCTGCCGGCGCGCCGAGAAGTTCGCGTGCTTGTTCGGGCGTACGTGCGTGGCCCAGCGGCTTCTTCGCGGCAGCGTCGCCGGTGCGCGCGACTGGCGCCGGAGGCGCGGGGCGCCAATACCGCATCACCACGCGCCAAGCGCCGTCGCGCCAAATCAGCTCGTAGAGCCCAGTACCGTATAAATCGGGCACGTCTTGTTCGGCGGCGGTGGGCGTTTCGTACGGCGTGGGCAGTTCCTCAACGGCCAGGAACACGGGGCCACCCGCCAAAGTGGTGGCCTCGTCCTCTGTCCGTGCGCGCGGCGCGTCTGACTGACGCGCTGCTGCGAGATTCGCCGCTAAGGGGAAAATGCTCATATGCGCCGCTACCGGCCCTTCTCCACGGGCGTCCTCCGACATCGCCTTGTCATCGGGGGCCGCCAAGCTAACGTCCCAGTGTCCTAGAATTTAGGTGGGGAGTTCAAGCGATGTCGCAACGCCGGTGGAGTTTGGCCGCTTTAGCGTTCGCGCCAATTTTGGCGTTGGGCGCGTGCGACCAGCTCAGCGACGTGTGGGAGCGCATGACGGGCGGCGCGGCTGTCGAAGAGCCCGGACCCGCCCCGCTGGATGATGTGCCGCTCGACGCGCGCGCGCTCTCCGGCGCGGTGCAGCCGCAAGCAGAGATGGCGGCGATCCTTGCGCCGGACCCGATTTTGATCGCGCCGGGGCAGATTTTGGTCGGCGCGCAGGTCGAGCGTCAGCTCTCCGACGCAGCGACGGACATGGGGTTGACCTCAACCTTCGCGCGCGCGGTGCGCAATGACGGCGTTGAAGCGTTGGAGCAATTGCCGGACGCCGTCGCGGCGCAGCTGCGCACGCGCGCAGAGACGGAAGCCTCCGCCGTTGCAAGCAGCGTTGCGCAGGACACGCTGCGGCGGCTTGGCATCAGTGGCGAAATTCGCGTGCGCCCGGGCGGCGTTGTTACGGTTGATCTCACGTCCGGTGTGAGCCCGACGGCGTATCGCCGTGGCACGAAGCAGGGTGGTGCGACGACCGAAGAAGGCGTGCCGGATTCGATCGAGTGGAGCCCGACGGATCGGTGCCCGCGTATTGTGAGTCAAGCGCAGCTCGAAGGCGACATCGCGCTGGCGACACGCTGCGCCATCCAGCGGCTCACGCAATCTGGGCAGTTTGAATACGTCGAGCCGAACTTCATCGCCGACAGCGGCTTCACGCGTCCGCCGCGCCGCGATCAGCCGACACAGCAACCGCCATCGCAGCCGACGACGCAGAACCCGTCGCAACCGACAACGACGACGCCGCCGGCGCCTACGCCGATCGGCGGTGTGCCGAACGATCCGCTCTACGCCCTGCAGTGGCACTATCGCGCCAACACAGGGGCCAACGCCTCGCCCGGTGGCGCAGGCTTTGTGACGTTCTGGGAGTCGCATCAGGTGGGCGCCCGCACCGTGCGTGTGGCCGTGCTCGATACCGGGCTGGATCTTTCCCACCCTGACATCCGCAACGCGGCGAACGTCACGACCGGCGTTGATCTCATCAACAATCCCGAGCGCGGCGGTGATGGCGATGGCATCGATGCGGACGCCAATGATTCCGGCGACCGGTGCGGAGCGACGGCTGAGAACTCGTATCACGGCACGCACGTCGCCGGTACGATTGGCGCTGCAATGACCAATGATCGTGTTGGTGTTGCCGGCGGCGCTTGGAATGTCACCGTCATCCCGGTGCGTGTGCTTGGGCGTTGCGGCGGGGAATTGGCGGATATCGTCTCCGGCATTCGCTGGGCGGCGGGCATTGCACCGGCGATCACCGCGGACAGTCAGCAAATCGCCAACACGACGCAAGCCGACATCATCAATATGAGCCTGACGATCCAGGCCCCATGCCCGGCTTCGATGCAAGCCGCGATCGACGCGGCGGTGGCGCGCAATGTGGTTGTGGTGGTCGCGGCAGGCAACAAGGCCAATCGCACAGCGCTCTATGCGCCGGCGAATTGCAACAATGTGATTGTTGTCGGCGCTAACGACGCGCGCGGCGGTTTGGCGTTCTATTCGAACTTCGGACCTGAAGTGGACCTGCTGGCGCCGGGCGGCGACGTGTTCGCTGACAGCGATAACGATGGCCGCCCAGATGGCGTGCTCTCCACCCGCGCCACGCAAAGCGGCTGCTACGATCCGCTTAACTCGAACTCGACCGAGCGCTGCTATTATTCCTTCTTGCAAGGCACCTCGATGGCCGCCCCGCATGTCTCAGCCGCGCTAGCGCTGCTTGCGGCGCAATCGGGCCTGCGTGGGCGTGAACTCGAAAACGCGCTGTTCACGCGCGCGATTTCGCCGTTTGCATCGAACTTCGCTGAGATCGAGTGCGCGCGTTCGGCGAACGCCACACCGATCAGCACGGGTTCGCCAACGTGCGCGCGTCCCAGCGGACGCGGCAGACTTGATCTCGCGCTGGCGGCGCAAACGCCATAGGTGATTGGGCTTTACCGCCCGCGTGAGCAGGGCCAAGGTTCGCCGCATGGATGTGAATGCGCACCGCACTTGGGGCATCGCCGTGACCGGCGCGCTGATGGCTGGCGCGCTTATCTTCGCGCTGCAGCCGCAAACACACGCCGAAGCTGAGCCTCAAGCGGTCGCACAGATGGCGCAAACGCAGACTGGCGCGGCGCCTGTCGGCTTCATTGTAAAGTTCCGTGGCGGTGGCCCGATTGCGCGCGCGCAGGCGCAGGCCGCACGCGGCGAGCTGGCGCAAGCGCAACGTCAAGTCGAAGTTCAACTTCGCCGCCAAACCTGGTTGGCCGGGCTTTGCTTTGATCGGTTCACCGTTGGTGGCGCCGAGATTGTGCTGCGCACCTGCGAAGCCGTTGCGGCGAGTGAACGGAACGCCGTGCAGCAAAGCTGGGGCGCACGGTTGCGGGCCATGCGCGCGGTTGAGTATGTCGATGCCAACGCGACGGTGGCGCAGCAGCGCGCACCAGGCTGACGGAGAGAAGCATGGACGCTGGCGCGCCAATCGGAATCGGCGGTTACGAAGAACGCGTGATCGCGACCGTGGATGGGCTTGCGCTGTATGCGCGTGATTACCCGCCGCTTGCGCCGGAAACCGGCGCGGCCGTCGTTTGCCTGCATGGGCTCACCCGCAACTCACGCGACTTCGAAGTGGTCGCACCGCGCATCGCTGCCCTCGGTCGCCGCGTGATCGTTCCTGACATGCGCGGGCGCGGCAGAAGCGCGAACGATCCCGATCCGGCGCATTATGTGCCTGCGGTTTACGCGCAGGACGTGCTGAAGCTTCTGGATACGCTCGGCATCGCGAAGGCCGTGTTTGTTGGCACATCGATGGGCGGACTCATCACGATGGTGATTGCGGCGACCAATCCCGATCGCATCGCCGCTTCGGTGCTCAACGACGTCGGCCCTCAGCTCAACACGTCTGGCCTTGCGCGGATCGCGAATTATGTCGGCCATGTGCAACCGGTGGCGTCATGGGAAGATGCAGCCGCAGCGGCGCGCTCAACGAACGGCGCGGCGTTTCCGGATCGGCTTGATGACGACGCTTTCTGGCAGGCGTTCGCGCGCCGCACATTCCGCGCGCGCGACGATGGGCGGTTCGAGTTGGACTACGATCCGCACATCGCGCTGGCGTTCGCGGACTTTGACGCCGATGCGCCGCCGGCCGATTTGATGCCGTACTTTGCAGCCTTGGCGAAGGCGCCAGTGCTCAGCGTCCGCGGCGGCCTTTCCGATATTCTAAGCCCGGAAGCAGTTGAGCGGATGCGCGCCGTCAACCATCGCGTTGACGCCGTCACGGTCGAAGGCATCGGCCACGCGCCTCAGCTCGATGAGCCCGACGCATGGGATGCGGTGTTGGATTTTCTCGCTAAGGTCGAGTGACCTACGGCGTCGCTAGCGCGCGCGTGAGTTGATCCAACGATGACTGCAATTGTCCGCGGCGCGCGTCGCCGCAGCTTGCGTCGCACGAGCCGACGGCGCGTTGGAGCGCGGTTTGCTGCGCCGTGGCGGTTTCGCGATCACCCAATTCCAATGACACAAGGCCAAGCTGGAGGCGTGCCGGAATTGGTGCGTTGTTGGCGCGGACAGCGCGTTCGAACGCGGTCTTGGCTTCTTCCTTCTCGCCATTGGCATTGTAAGCTAGGCCGAGCGCGTAATTGATCGTACCGTCACTTGGCCGCGCGCGGCGCGCGTTGCGGAGCTGACGCACGGCTTCGGGAAAGTTGCCCGCATTGAACGCGGCGACGCCAGCTTGATAGGCCGCCGTTGGATCTTGTTGCGGCGCCGATGAAGAGGGCGCCATGCCGCCCATCTGCGCGTGCGCGCTCGGCGCTATTGTGCTGCAGGCAAGCGCCAGTGCCGTGATGATCCGCTTCATTTTTGTTCTCCGTCTCGCACGAAGTGAAGGCGAAGCGCGATCCTGCGTCTTGGGCTATGTTGAGCGGCGCGTTAGAGCGCTGGTTACAATCCACGCGGCGCCGGTTAACAAAAGCGCTGTCGAGAGCAAATGCCACTCAACGCGGTTGCCCGCATCGCCGATCACGCGCGGCACATGCACCAGCAATACGAAGCCGCTGAACATCGCCGCCAACAACGTGGCGGCAATACGCGGCACAATCCCAAGTAGGATCGCAACGCCCGCCGCGGCATGGCCGACGCCCGTAAGCCAGGCCCAGAATAAATGCCAAGGAATCCAGGCCGGGATCACTGATGCGGTGAACTCCATGTAGAGGAAGTGCGCGATGCCAAAGACGGGCGCCGTCAGGGCGAAGAACTTCACGCCGAGGCGGATCGCTGTGGTTCGGAACTCGTTCTCGGCGGCGTTGAGCCAATAAAGAGTCCAAGCTCCGGCGGCGACGGCGAGAATTTCGGCGGGCGCAAGCCACGCTGCTTCTTCACCGGCGAGCACGCGCGGTGCTTGCAGCACGATCCCCCAAAAGGTCATGAACGCCGCGAGAAACGCTGCCGCGACGCGTGTGCCGCGATCAACCAACAGGGCAACGCCCGCCGCGGCGAGCAGCGCGCCGCTTGCGTAGGCGAGGGCAGTGCGCGCCGGGATCCAATCGGGGACGGGCTGCCAAGTGATGGCGAAGTCCGCGTAGATGAGGCTGATGACGCCAAGCCCGAGCGCGCCGAGGCCGAGCGCTGTGCGTCCAGCGGTCTCTGAATAGTTCAAAATAAAACTCCCTCAGCGCTATGAGCGCGGCGGAGCTCGTATGTTTCTTGGGCGATCTTGCCTCAGCCGCGCAAACGCCATTGCCGCGGCGTGCAGCCGAAGGCGTCGCGGAAGCACGAATAGAAGTGCGAGATGTCGTTGAACCCGACTTCGAATGCGATCTGCGCGATGGGCGTCCGAGTTGTCATCAGGCGATCGGAAGCTGCGCGCATGCGGGTGTTGATCAGATACTGGTTTGGCGTTTGGCCGACGACAGCGCCGAACATGCGCACAAAGTGAAACCGGCTGAGGCCGGCGACATCCGCGAGCGCCTGCAGTGAACATGCGTCTTCGAAATTGGCTTCGATGTGGCCGACGGCGCGTTGCACGCGGCTGCGATCGCGCGCGGAGATATTTTCATGCGGACGTGGCTGCTGCGCCGTGAGCGCGGCGTGTGCGAGTTGATAACGGATGTCCTCGCTCCCGCGCTTAGAAAGTGCGCGAATATAGGCAAACATGCGTGTTGCGGCCTGGCTTGGCGGCAACGCAATGGCGTCAAAGCGGGCGCTGACGCCAGCTTCGTTGGCGACCTCTTCCAGCAAGTCACGCTTGAAGGTTACGACGAGGCGGCGGTTGCCGAGCGTGTCGATATGGCGAACGCTGAACGCTTCGCCGGCATTGCCGAGGATGATCGAGCCGGGCGCGGCGAGCGTGGTTTGATCCTCGCTCGCATATTCGAACCAACCGGACATGACGAAGCCGATTGCGGCGTCGCCGTATGTCCATTCGGCGGCAGGACCGCTGGGATCGGCGGCGCAACTATCTTCGTTGACGGGGCGTGTACGGTCAGCGCGGCTTGGCGGCCATGCGGCGGCGTGGAGAGCTTCGATCGACATGCGCCGAAATTGCGCGCGCACATGGGAGGCGGCAAGCGCTCGCACGATGAGCGCACATCACTTCCGTGTTAGCGGGCGTCCCCAATTGCCGCATCGAACTCTTCGGCGAGACCTAGAAAGCGATTGCCCCAGCCGCTGCTGAGGCTGAGCTCCTGCATCGGACCTGTCGGGGCGAACAGCACCGACATTTCTAGCAGCGCGGGAATCTCGCCGCGCTGAAGCCGCGAGAGGACGCTGTCGATTTCTTCCAGTGCGTCTTCCGAGTCGCGCCAGCTCGACCAAGCGAAGTCATTGTCCGGACGCGCGACGAGATCGCGGGCGCGCTGGAAGACATCAAGCAATGCTCCGGCGTCGCTCACAGGAGATCAGAGCGCCCGCTTGAATAGCTCGCGATACTTGCCGCCGTCGAACGGTACTGCGTTCGAGAGGGTCGCAAGATCGGCGACGGCGTAGTCGATCGCGCCTTCGCCGTGGTCCGCGTTGACGCCCATGGCGCTGAGACTCGGCGGCAGACCGATGCGCGCGTTGAGATCAGCGATGTATTGAGCAAGGTCAGCGTTCGGCGCGAGGCCGAGCGCCCGGCGTATACGTGCGAATTTCTCTTCGGCGCTGTTGCCGATCATGGCGAGCGAGTGCGGGAGGATCACGGCGTTGAGCGTGCCGTGGTGCAACTTCAGCTCATGGATGCGGCCGAGTGCGTGGCTGAGACCGTGAACGGCGCCTAGGCCCTTGGCGAACGCGAGCGCGCCTTCAAACGAGCCCATCATCATGTGCCAACGCGCGTCGCGATTGCCGCCATCTTTTACGGCGACTTCGAGCCATTTGCTGATGCGCTCAGCGCCGTCGATGCCAATCGCTTCGGCCGGCGGGTGAACGACTGGCGTCAGCACCGCTTCGATGCAGTGCGTCATCGCGTCCATACCGGTGGCGGCGGTGAGCGATGGCGGCAGGCCGAGCGTAAGTTCGGGATCGCAGACAGCGGCGATTGGCACCAGATGCGCCGAGACGAATGTTTCCTTCATGCCGTTGTCGAGAATGACGACAGCCCCGGGCGACACTTCGCTACCAGTGCCGGCCGTTGTCGGCACCGCGATCAGGGGCGGAATTTTTGTGATGAATTTCATGCCGCGCTTCGAGCCGCCCAAGCGCTCGAACGGGCCTTCATGCGTCGCCATCAGGCCCATCGCTTTTGCGAGGTCCATCGATGAGCCGCCGCCAAAGGCGATGATGCCGTCAGCGCCGGAAGCCCGGTACGCATCAGCGGCGGCGCGCGAGGCGGATTCGGTCGGGTTCGGCGGTGTGCCGGTAAAGACTCCAGCGGGCGGTTCGCCCAGGGCGGAGAGAAGCGTATCCAACAGGCCATTGGCCTTGAGGCCGGGGTCGGTGACCACGAACGGCCGGCTGACGCCATTGGCCTTCAGCACCTTTGGCAATTGCGCCAGCGCGCCGAAATCGAACGTGCACTGGGTAAGGAAGTTCATCTGCGCCATGGGTCGCTCCGTCGCGCACTTGTCCCATAGGCGGAACGGAACCGCCACCGGGAATGGACATCTTCGGCGCCGCAGGTAGTGTCCGCCGCCATGACTGAAACCGTTCTCGAAATTTCCAATCTCGCCGTCACCTTTGACACGCCGGACGGCCATGTGGAGGCGGTTAAGGGCCTCTCTCTCACGATCAATAGGGGCGAGTGCCTGGGCATCGTTGGGGAAAGCGGCTCGGGCAAGAGCCAAACTTTCTTAGCCGCATTTGGTTTGACCTCGCCCAACGCCCGCGTTTCCGGCTCGGTGAAGTTTCAGGGCCGCGACGTTTTAGGTTTGCAGCGGCGCGAACTCGATCAGGTGCGTGGCCGGCACGTCGCCTTCGTATTTCAGGACCCGCTAACGGCGCTGACGCCGCATCTCACCATCGAGACGCAGATGGGCGAGGTGCTTGAGCACCATTTCAAAGTGACGGGCGATGCGGCGCGTCAACGTTGCGTAGAGTGGCTGGAGCGCGTGCGCATTCCTGAAGCCGCGCGGCGTCTCACGCAGTACCCGCACGAACTTTCTGGCGGCATGCGCCAGCGCGTGATGATCGGCATGGCGATGATGGCCGAGCCTGCTTTGCTCATTGCGGATGAACCGACGACGGCGCTGGACGCCACCGTGCAAGCGCAAGTGCTCGATCTGATCGAAGATTTACAGAAGGACACCAACGCGGCGGTGGCGCTGATCACGCACGATATGGGCGTCATCGCGCGCATGGCGCAGCGCGTTGCTGTTATGCGCCGCGGGGAAGTGGTCGAGACCGGAACGGTCGAGGAGATTTATTCCGCGCCAAAGGCCGATTACACCAAGATGCTGCTCAAGGCCGTGCCGCGTATCGACGGCGAGCGCAACGTGCCGCTCGCGCCGCCCGAAGCCGGGCCACCGATCCTGAAGGTGGAAGACGTGCGTGTTATCTTCCCCGTAAAGGTCAAAAGCAGCTCGCTGTTCGGGGCCAGCAAGCCGCTGCGCGCCGTCGATGGCGTGAGCTTTCAGCTCAATGCAGGCGAGACTTTGGGGATTGTCGGCGAAAGCGGTTGCGGGAAGTCGACGCTGGCGCGCGCGGTTGTGCAATTGCTGCCGCGCAATGCCGGGGACGTGACATTTCTCGGGCGTAATCTGTTGCCGAGCGAGCGCGAAGCCATCCGCCAGTCGCGCAAAGATCTGCAGATCGTCTTCCAAGACCCGTTGGCGAGCCTCGATCCGCGCATGACGTTAGGCTCCTCGATCGCTGAACCGCTGCTTGCCTTCGAGCCGGCGCTGACGCGCGATCAACGCGAAGAGCGGGTGAAGGAAATGATGAAGCAGGTCGGGCTCGATCCCGATCTCATCAATCGCTATCCGCACGAGCTCTCCGGCGGTCAGAACCAGCGCGTCGGTGTAGCGCGGGCGATGATCTTGAAGCCGAGACTGGTTGTTTGCGACGAAGCGGTTTCGGCGCTCGATGTTTCGATCCAGGCGCAAATCTTGAGGCTGCTGGCTGACCTGCAGCGCGAATACAAGACGAGCTTCCTTTTTATCAGCCACGATCTCGCGGTCGTGCGCGAGATTTCTCACAATGTGCTGGTGCTCTATCTTGGGCGCGCCGTGGAGTTCGGGCCGGCGGAAGTGATCCTGCGCGATCCGCGCCACCCTTACACCAAGGCGCTGCTCGCCGCGGCGCCAACGCCAGATCCCGATATCGCGCGCAACAAGCCGCGCGTGCGCTTGGTTGGTGATCTGCCGAGCCCACTCGATACGCGTGCGCCGCTGCGCTTCTTAAAGTCGCGGATCATCGATGATCCGGATGCGGTGCAGTATCGCCCACAATGGATCGAGGTCGGACCCGGCCACTTTGTGGCCGAACACGATCCGGCTTCGGTCGCCGCCTAGCTTGGGCGCAGCATTTCGGTGAGACGCGCGCGCAATTTAGGCGCGGATTCACCGAGCAGGTCTTTCGAAACATCGGCGCGAATGCGTAACTTTGCGCCTGCTGGCAGCATGTCGCGCAGCAAGCCAAGCGCGCGCGGTGGCGCGGCGATGATCAGATGATCGAATTGTTTTTGCTTTTCGGCTTCGCCTAGACGTTCGGCGACGCGTTTGAGGAATTTTTCTTCTTCCATTTCGTGGAGGCTGCGCCCGCCATCCATGGCGTGACGTCCGGCGCCGACGCGATCGAAGCTGCGCGGTGGTCGATCTTGGGCGTCGTAGAGTTCATCCTCGCTGATCTCCATCGCCCACTCGGAGGGTTCCTCGAGATTTGCGCCGCGGCGTTGCTCGACCAACACGCGCGCGCGGCGGCCATCAGCAACGAGCATCCAGGCGGTTCCGTCTTGTAGCATTGTCGTCGTCTCCTCTGCATTTGCAACGCAGGCGCAGAGGAGCACGTTCCGCCGAACGCTGGTATTGCGTGGAGAGTTAGGCGTGCAGCGCGCGCATCAGGTCGAGGCGGCGCATGGCTTTGCCGGGAAGTTGCGCTAGGCGCGACGGCGGCAATTGTTCGATACGCGCGCGTACGGCGTGCTGAACACGGCGCACCGTGGCTGACCACGACGCGCCAGCGACGACGCCGCGCTCAAGCATGCGTTGGCCGGTCGAGAGTTGGCGCTTGTACTGATAATCGCCCGGTCCGAAATCGAGTTCAGCGATGCCGTTATCACCGGCCCAGCCCGCGATCCAGCGTGCGAGTTGCACGCCCGGGGAGTAGGCGTCGAACGCGTTATCGTGTGCGACGATCCAGAAATGTAGAACCCGCGCGCTGCGTAAGCAGAAGGCGCCAGCGACGAGCTTGCCCTTTACAGATAATGTAAACAGCGCGCCGCCGAACTGGCTCTCGCGCGTCTCGAAGCAGCCATTCAACGTTTGCGTGACCCATGGCGCTGCCCAAATTGCCGGTTGGCCGGTGCGCTTCAACTGCACGTTTTTCCAGGCGAGCAACGTGTCGAAATCGGCGCGCTCGGTGGATTGGGCGCGGAATTCGACGTGGCCCTGGTCGCGCTCAAGTTTGCGTAGTTTCTTATCGGTTTGACGAACGAACTCGCTGCGACGCTGCTTGAGCGCTGCTTCATAAAGGTCGCGCCCGCCGGCGACATCGGCAATCCATGAGCCTTCTTGGCCGGCGACTGCACCTTGCAGCAAGCTCTGCCCCGCCGGCGCGTGTGTGATGTCGATGCGGCCGACTTTCAGAGAGCGGCAAAGTTCAGCGCGGTTAATTTCGAGGCCTGGAAGGCCCACGACGCCCTGATAGTCCGAGATTGGCGCGCCCAAACCCATGGCGGCGAAACGTGAGATGCGTTGAGCGCCGAAATATCCTGCGCCATCCTGGATCACGCAGACGCGCGTATCTTCGCGCACTGCGCCCATCAGTTTTGCCCACTCAGGCGTCAGATAAGGGCTTTGTAGCGCCGGATCGGCGCTCTGATGCGCGCGCCAAAGCGCTGCATCGTCGGCATTGAGCTCACGCGGATGTATCGTTTCGAGACGCACGAATTTTCCTCACACTATTCGCGTGTGAGGGTCGCAAGCCTTAGGCCCCGGATTGGGGTTTAGGGGAGAGGCTTAACGGACCGCGCGCCGCCGCTGCCCACATTCGTGCCTGTGCGCCCGGCGATAAAGTCGGGCGCCCGCGTTGCGAACGAGGCCGCGCTGACCGCGATGTAAATGAACGGTCCGCCGCGTTGCGAGCGGAAGTTCGAGTCGACGCCGACTAGATCGAAGCCATTGCCGTTGCGCACCAAAAAGCCAGACCCGGAATCGCCGCGGGTGGTGTCGCATTCGTGTGCGAACGTATTGTCCGGGTGCATCGCGATCATGCGGCAGCGAAGATTGCCGGAGAGATGCCCGCCAGTGTCCCATGAATAGCCCGCTTGCATAAGCTCTGCGCTGAGCGGCTGGCCAGCGCCGGTGATGCTGCGGGCGTTTGCGTGCCCGTATGTGTCGCCCAGCGGGCGATCGAGACGCAGCAGCGCCCAATCGAGGCCGTCGATCTCGTCGGTCGTCGTGAAGCGGCGATAGTTGAAATTCGGATCGATCAAGTAAGCGATCACGCGCGCGGATTGGCGGCCGTCGGCGCTTTCGAAGCGTGCGGCAGCGTTGACGCGATCGTCGCCCGAAATGCAATGCGCGGCGGTGGCGATGACATCGCGGCCGATAAGGGTCGCCGAGCACGTACCGCCGCTGTCCAGGTGTAACGTACCCATGTAGCGCCACGGCGCTTCATTCACCGGCACAAGCACGCGGTCATCGTTGCCGAAGAAGTGGTCATTGATCGCCATTGGACGCTGGCGGCCGTGGCAATCGGAGCGATCGGAGCGCGGCGCACACGAGCCACTGCCACGGCTTGAATCTTCGCAGACGCCATTGAAGGCGGTTTCGCACGCGTCAGTCTGGTTGCGCATCCAGGCGATGTCGCCGCAATCGGCGCGATCAGTGCCTTGGACGCACGCCCCAGTGCCAAAGTTTGGCTCGTCACACTCGCCGTCACGCGCCCAGCGGCAGGAATCGTCTTCGCGGCCGGAGATGATCCGCGCGCAATCGGAGCGATCTGTGCCCGCCGTGCATGCGCCGGTGCCAATGTTTGGTTCGTCGCACTCGTTGTCATTGGCCCAGCGGCAGCTGTCGTTGCCGCCACTTGGTTCGGGTTTGCCGCCGCGCCGTTGATGCGCCATCGAAGCGGCGCGCTCGAAATTGATATCGGTGGCGCCACTGAGTGTGACCGGTTCGCGGGTCGCCGTGCGCGAGCCTGCGCCGGTCGCCATGCTGGCCGCGAGGCATGCGCCGATCACAGCTATTGCCGCCAAAATACGCATCAAATTCTCCCGCCCGCCGCTTGCGAGCCTAACCTGCGTCGCGGAGAGGGGAAAGCGGCGCCGCTGCGGCTTGATCTCCCGCGCGGGCTCTGAAACAAGCCAGCATCATGGCGCCCCCCGTCCTCTATATCGGCAACAAGAATTACTCTTCCTGGTCGATGCGCCCTTGGCTGGCGTTGAAATGGGGCGCCATCGCCTTCGATGAAAAGATCATCCCGCTGGGCGGCGAAGGCTACGGACAATCGCAGATCAAAGAAGTACGCGAAGTCTCGCCGAGCGGCCGTGTGCCGGCGCTGCACGTCGGCGATGTCGTGATCTATGAGAGTCTCGCCATCTGCGAATGGGCGGCCGAGCAGGCCCCGTCGCTTTGGCCGGCAGATTCGTTCGCTCGCGCCGATGCGCGCGCGGCGTCAGCGGAGATGCACGCAGGCTTTGCAGCGGTGCGGCGCGATATGTCCTGCAACATTCGCCGGCGCTTGCCATCCGAACCAAGCTGGCCAGCTGACACCCGCACCGATCTCGAACAATTATATGCGCTCTGGGAGCGCGTGCTGAAGCGCTATGGCGGGCCGTTCTTGTTTGGCCAGCGCTCGATTGCCGACGCGATGTTCGCGCCGGTGTGTACGCGCCTGCGCACCTATAAAGTCACGGCGCCTGATTTTGCGCGCGCCTATTGCGACACGATTTTTGCCGACGATGCGTTCCGCGAATGGGAACGCGCCGGCGAAGCTGAAACTTGGACCATTGAACAATCGGAAGCACTCTACAGATGATCAGAGCATTATTCGTCGCAGCAACGCTGACCCTTGCTGCGTGTGGCAACAATAGCGGCGTGATGGACGAAATCGAGCGCGCCGAAAGCGAAGCGACGGCAACGCCGGCGCAAGCAATTCCAGGATTGGGAGCAGAAGTGCAGGAACAAGCGCAAACCTTGCCGTCAGGCCTTGAGCTTCAGTTCACACGCCGCGGCGCTGATCAAACGCTGGCGCAGCCGACGATGAACGCCAGCGTGCTGGTGCATTACCAAGGCACCTTCGTTGACGGCGGCGAAGAGTTCGACTCGTCCTTCGGCGGCGATCCGGTTGAGTTTCCGCTGCAAGCGGTGGTGCCCGGCTTCTCGGAAGCGATCTCACACATGCGCCCAGGCGATGAAGTGATCGCGACATTCCCGGGCTCGCTCGGCTACGGCCCGGCTGGCCGCGGTTCGATCCCGCCGAACGCAGCTTTGCGTTTCCGCATCGTGTTGCTGGCGTATCAAGAGCCGGGCGGCCAGTTGGTCCAAGCCGGCCAGTGACCGGGATAAGCGCGACGCTCGATATCCTGACGCGGTTGATCGCGTTTGATACGACGTCGCGCAACTCGAACTTGGAGCTGATCGCGTGGGTCGAGGATTTTCTCGGCCAACGCGGGATTGCGTCGCGGCGCGTCGCTAATGCTGACGGCACGAAAGCCAATCTCTACGCCATCGTCGGCCCCGATGTAGCAGGCGGCGTCGTGCTTTCGGGGCATACGGATGTCGTGCCTGTCGATGATCAGCCGTGGACGAGCGATCCGTGGGTGCTGAGCGAGCGCGGCGGAAAGCTCTACGGCCGCGGCACAGCGGACATGAAAACGTTCATCGCGTTGGCGCTTGCGCATGTTGATGACGCGCGCGCCGCCGCGCTGAAGCGTCCCACTATCGTGGCGTTCTCTTATGACGAGGAGATCGGCTGCCTCGGCGCGCCGTCGATGATCGCCGAACTCGCGGCGCAAACGAATAAGCCATCAGCGGTGATTGTCGGTGAGCCGACGAGCATGAAAGTGGTTTCGGCGCACAAGGGCGTGCGCTCTTTCATTGTCGAAGTGATTGGCCGCGAAGGTCATTCAAGTCTGCCGGATCAGGGCGTCTCCGCGGTGATGGAAGCGGTGAAGCTCATGTCGCTCGTCGCCGACATGGGTGATGAGGGACGCGCGGAGACGCACGCGCATTTCAATCCGCCCGGGCCGACGATGACGATCGGCAAGGTGGAAGGCGGCACCGCGGGCAATATCCTGGCGCGCCGGTGTTCATTCATTTGGGATTGCCGTTGTCCGGAGGCAGCGCAAGGCGATGCGATTGAGCAGCGTTTTCGCGCCGTCGCCGCAAGTCTGGATGCGGAGATAAAATTGCGCGCGCCGGAAGGCGGTGTGTCTATCGTTCGCCGCACGAATACGCCGGGACTCGCCATTGAGCGCGACAGCGCCGCCGAAACGCTTGCGCGAGCGCTCACCGGCGACAACGAAACCCGCGCCGTTGCCTATGCAGCGGAGGCGGGATTGTTTCAGCGCGCCGGCATTCCGGCGATCATTTGCGGTCCGGGCTCGATCGAGCAGGCGCATCAGCCAGACGAATGGATCGAACGCACGCAGATCGAAGAGGGCGCGCAATTCATGCAGCGTTTGATCGCGCGGCTTAGCACCTGAACTCTTCAATCCAGAGGATACGCGCGGTGTTTGCAGGTTGGAGCGCGGGCCTCCGGCCCGCATTTCCTCAAGTCCTTCAAGATTTTGCGCCGATGCGGGCCGGAGGCCCGCGCTCCAACTTTGTTGGATACGCGAAAATCTATCCCACACCCCGCAACCGCCCGTATCATGCGCCCATCCCTCGCACGGGAGGTTCAAACGGCTAGCCGAGCCAAGCGAGCGTGAGGGACGCGATTGAGCGTGAAGCGTGACAACGATCCGTCACGTGAAGCCGCGGTAGCAGATCGAACCGCGGGGGATACGGGGCTTAGGCAAAGCCCGCACGCCGGCGGGGACCCATCCAAGAGAGTGAAACACCTCCCGGAGCCGGCCCGCTGGAAAACAATCGCATAGGGCGCGTGGCGACACGCGGCGTTGGTCGAGCAATCGAACAGCGCACAACAGGCACTACCCCAGCGTGTCCCACGCGCCTTGCTCCCATCTTTCGTGCTTTCGGCGATGAAGGCGCAAAGCGATGACGCGCGTCTTTAGCGCAGCGCGCGCCGCGCTGCAGCGGCTGCGCCTTCACCGGAATAGGCGACGAAGCCGTGGATCAGGAAATCGCCTTGCTTGCCGCCATATCGCAGAGGCGAGCCGTCGAGCAGCATGATATCGCCGCCCGCGGCTTTGAGAATGGCGTGTCCTGCAGCAGCGTCCCACTCGCTGACATCGCCGAAGCGCGGATAAAAATCCGCAGCGCCCTCGGCGACACGGCAAAACTTGATCGACGAGCTAGCGTGCGTAATCACGCCGTTGAGCGCCGCGATGAAGTCACTCGTACGTTCGTTGCGGCCAGAGAAATCCGAGGCGACGACGCGCGGATTTGGCGGCAACGCTGTTTGTGCTTTGATCGAAATCAGCGGCGCCAGCAATTGACCGGTCTGCGGATGACATTTGCCCGCAAGCGCTCTGCCAGGTTCGCCCGCATAAAGCTCGCCAGTCGCCGGAGCGTAAACGACGCCAACAATCGGCGTCGCGTTTTCGATGAGCGCAATGTTGACGGTGAATTCGTCGCCGCCTTTGGCAAAGCCACGCGTGCCGTCGAGCGGATCGACACAATAAAAGCGCGCGCCGCACTCAGGTATGCGTCCGGCCGCGACGGCTTCTTCGCCAAGCATCGGCACGCCAGGCTCAAGCTCCGCCAAGCCTGCTTCTATGATCGCCTCAGCGCGTTGATCAGCGATGGTGACGAGCGAGCCATCAGCTTTGGTTTTCGCGTCGATGCCAGCCGCGCGCACGGCCATGATTTCGCGGCCGGCGGCGAGGGCGAGAGTGATGAGATCTTCGAGTTGCGGCATTGCTGGCGGATGAAGCACGCGGTGTGCGTGTCAGTCCAGCGCTTCGGGCGTATTGTTGCTGAGTTCAGCAAGCCATACCGCAGCGCTTGCGTCGCTTGGCATGCGCCAATCACCGCGCGGGGAGAGCGCGCCGCCGGAGACAATCTTGGGGCCGTTCGGCACGGCGCTGCGCTTATACTGGTTGGCGAAGAAGCGCGTGATGAAATAGCCGAGCCACTTCTTCAGCGTGGCGTAGTCGTACTTTTCGCGCCAAGCGCTCCAGGCAAGGAAGAGGATTTTGCTGGGTTTCAGGCCGTAGCGTGTAAGCCAGTAGAGATTGAAGTCCTGCAACTCATAAGGCCCGACGACGGCTTGCGTGCTTTGCGGTGTGGCGCCGGGAATAAGTTCGGGGCTGATTTCGCTTTCGAGAACTTTGATCAATGTCTTCGACGTGTCGATGTCGAAGAGTTTCGAGTCAGACACCCAGCGGATGAGAAATTGGATCAACGTCTTTGGCGCGCCGCCATTGACGTTGTAATGGCTCATGTGATCGCCAACGCCGTACGTGCACCAACCGAGCGCGAGTTCGCTAAGATCGCCAGTGCCAACGACGAAGCCGCCTTCCTTGTTGGCGAGACGGAAGAGGTAGTCGGTGCGCAGGCCAGCCTGCACGTTCTCATAGGCGACGTCGTAAACCTTCTCGCCGCGCGCAGCCGGATGGTCGAGATCTTCGAGCATGCGCTGTGCGAGCGGTTCGATAGAAACCTCGCGCCCATCGATACCCAGCGCGTTCATCAGCGCCCAGGCGTTTGCCTTGGTCGCATCGCTGGTCGCAAATCCAGGCAGTGTAACGCCAATGATGTTCTTGCGCGGCAAACTGAGGAGATCGAGCGCGCGGGCGATGACGATCAGCGCGTGCGTCGAATCGAGACCGCCGGAAACGCCGATGATGACGCGTTTGGTGTTGGTGGACTCGATGCGCTTGGCGAGGCCGGAAACCTGGATGTTGTAAGCTTCAAAGCAATCGCGGTCGCGCTTGCTGAGATCGTCCGGCACGAAGGGCAGGCGATCGATTTTGCGCTTGAGCGGGAGTTCTTCATGCGGCGCGCCCAGCTCGAACGTGATGTGGCCCCACTTGGCGAGCTTGTCTTGCACGCGGGCGGCGGCGTCGCGGAAGGTGCCGACGCGCCGGCGCTCTTGTGCGATACGGGCGACGTCGATGTCTGCGATGACCAGCTTGGGGTCGCGCGCGAAGCGTTCGCCTTCAGCCAGTTTCTCACCCATCTCGTAGGCGATGACCTGGCCGTCCCACGCGACGTCAGTGGTGCTTTCGCCGCGACCGGCGGCGGCGAAAACATAAGCGGCGATAGCGCGGCGCGATTGACTATCGCACAGGACGGCGCGGTCTTCGGCTTTACCGATGACGATGTTCGATGCCGAGAGGTTCAGCAAAATGTTGGCGCCCGCGAGCGCGCCCATCGTCGATGGCGGCGTCGGCGCCCAAAAGTCTTCGCAAATCTCGACGTGGAAGGCGAAGTCCGGATTGTCGGTTGCCGTGAACACGACATCTTCGCCAAAGCCGACCCATTCTCCGCAAACGAAGATGAGATCTTCTTCGGTGTCACTGGCGACGCTGAAGTGACGCTTCTCGTAGAACTCGCGATAGTTCGGCAAGAAGCTCTTCGGGACGACACCCAGAATTTGGCCGCGGTGAATGACGACAGCGCAGTTGAAAATTGCGCCGCGCGAGCGGATCGGTGCGCCGACGATGAGGATCGGGAAGAGTTCCTCGCTCTCAACGAGGAGTTGGCCGATCGCCGCGTCCACCGCATCGAGCAGAGGCTCTTGCAGGAGCAGATCGTCGATCGAGTAACCAGAGAGGGAGAGTTCGGGAGTCAGAAGGATAGCGGCGCGCTCGGCATCGGCCTCGCGCCAGAAATTAAGGATTGCGTCCGCGTTGGCTGCCGGATTGGCCGGCGCCACGACTGGCGCACAAGCCGCCACCCGGACGAAACCGTGCGTGTACAGCGACTTGAATCGTAGCGTGTCGTCGTTTTGGGCTTTTCGAGAGGCCATCGGATCAGTCTACCACATTATGCTCAGGCTGACCATAAGGGGTCAGTCAGTCAGTCGGGGTCTGACGTGTCGACCTCGATGCGGTCGTCGTAACCTTTGCGGGCCGAATAAAACACCAACGCCATTAACCCACCGCCAACAGCGAGCGAGAGGAAGGTGCCGAGAAACAGCGCGACCCAGCCGTGAATACTCATGGCGGAAGCGTCCCAGTTCGTCAGGGTGCCGAACATGACCACGGCCAATATGCCGCCCAAGCTGAGTGTCAGCAAAAATACCTTCATGCAGCTTATGTGCGCCCGGGCGTGCCTTCGCACTAGCGCCAAGGCGCCGCGCGCTCAAGCGTCGCGTCAGAGATTAGTCAGCGCAGAAGCTTGGAACATCTACGGCCGCGCCCGCGGAGCGGGTGCGCCATTGGCCAGCTTCAGTGCGATACTTCTCGCCAACAGCGATGCGCGGGCGCTGGAAGACTTCGCAAGCGACCGCCGCGGCCATTTCGTTGACCGAAACACTGCGTTCGGTCGCGCGGCGAGTGTAGAGCTGCCGGCGCTGGATGTTGTTTTGCTCAACGCGGCCGCGAAGGTCGGCTGAGATCGTGGCGCCGGGGGCAAAACCGAGATAGCCGTCGGCCTGCTCGCCAATCAGGCCGCTGGAGCGGGCTTGGGCGAGGGCTGAATCTGCCGCTTGCGCCAAAGCCGTCGTGGCGCTCAGCGCCAGACCGATGGCGGCGATGCCGGCGAGAACAATGTGACGCTTCATGGCGTGGTGCCTCCGAAGAGATCAGAATTCTGATCCAGTAGTTCAGCGGCGTCGCGTTCGAGCCGCACAATTACTTCCTGCCGGATGTTCACATTGAGATTGATCTCAATTGGGTCGTCCGGCGCTTGGATCCGCACTGGGATGCAGGCTGCGGCGAGGATCGCCGCGCCCAAGCCAGTCAAAAGGTGTGCCCGCATGCGCGAAACTCCAAGGCCACTCTCGTAGCCGCCTCAAGCTGAATACGCTCTGAAGCTGGACTTTATCTTGGCGGTGGGGCGTCCGGGTCAACCGGTTCTTGCGTTTCTTCCTCGCGGCCCTGGTCGATTAGGGAGCCGGGGTCGGTGATCGTGGCCGCGGTTTGCGCAAGGCGCCGGAAGGGCGCGGTCACGCGGACGTTGAAATCGAACGGAACGCCGCTGACCGTGACGCGGCCAACCCCGGGGATCGACGCAATCGGCGTCAGATCAATCGGCCGGCCGGAGTTTTGGCCGCTGAAGTCGATCGAGGAAATGACGTCGCCATTCAGATCGCCATCGATGGTGAGTGAGAGCGCGTCGTAGCGGAAGCTGCGCAGCGCATCGAAAGCGATACGGGAGATGCCGGTTGCACTGTCGCCGGCTTGGCCGGTGTAGGATATCACGCCGCCTTCGCCTGTGGTGCGCAGCACGCCGTGTTGCACGAAAGCGCTTTGACGTGTGAGCAGCAGCGGGAAGTTGCCCTCGATCTGGCCGGTGGCGGTTAGGTCTGGCACGTTCAGTGTGCGCAGCAGATCGGCGGCGTCGACGCCGCGCAGTGTGAGTTCGAAGCGCGTTTCATCGGCGCCGAGGGTGATGGTTGTCGGCGACATGGCGAGCGTGCCGGAGGCGAAGTCGAATTCGGCTCGCTCGATCGAAACGCGCTCCTCCGGCAGCAATTGGAAGCGAACGCGGCCGTTGGTGACGGCAATGCCAGGATTGAGTTCGCCGACTGTGATTTGCTGCCCTGGCGGTGTTGTCAGTAGCCAGAGGTCATCGAGGTAAATTTCACCGCGCACGTCATTGACGATCGGGATCGTTGCGGTGGCGAGCGAGACGCCCTGCAAATTGACGCGGGCGCCGCCGAGCAGCGTGTCGCGTGTCCAGGTGATTTCAGCGCTCGCGGAAATCGGTCCGGTGACGCCTTCGACCATGCCGCGCGCTTGCTCGGTAATTTCGTAGGGCTGCAGTTGTGGTCCGAACGTAATTTGCTCGGCAATCACAGTCGCGCTGCCGGCGCCTTCATCGATGGCGTGCTGAGCGGAGAAGCGGGCGAGCTGCCGCAACCGTTCTTCGAGCACAATGGCGCCTGATGCAGTGATCTGGCCGTCGCTCATCACGGCGTTGGCGTCGATGATGCGCAGCGGATTAAAGAGCGGGCGATCTGCTTCGGTGGCTGGCCGGTTTGCCGTCAGCAATGCCTCGCCCGCGCTGACGCGGATTACGGGTTTGTTGTCGACGGGCTCCGCGGTCCACGCGCCTTCAATGGCTGAGATGGAGCCAGGCAGCGTCGGATCGGTGAGGGAGCCTGCATCGAACGAGCCGGCGATGCTCCAAGTATCGGTGATGTGGGCGTCGGCTGTGATGCGTTGCAGATTGATCGCGAGCGTGCGCTCCTCGGTCATCTGGATAGAAAGCCGCGGGGCGTCGGCTTCAAGTGCGAGTGTGAAATCGCCGCTGCGGCCGCGGAAGCGGCCGACAATATTGCTTGCGCTCAAGCGCGCCGGCTGGCCTTCGGGGCCAGACATCCGACCGTTGAGGCCGAGGCTGCGGATGGAGAAGCCGCCAGAGAGATTTTCGTTGGCGTCAGCAGCGATCAGTGCGCCGTTGAGCGGACACAGCGAAAAATCGCCGTTGGCAAAGGAGAGCCCAGCGGCGTCGATGCCGCCGAGGCGAATTGGCAAGCAACCGCTGTTTGGCGTTACGCGCCAGCCATTGCCCCATTGCACGCCGAGATCGAGCGTGGCGACGAGGTCGCGTACTTCGCCGTCGCCTAGCGGCCCTGTGATGTGCGTTGGACCGCGAAGATCAATGCGACCGCCGCCTTGAGGCTGCACGACAATGCCGATGCCGAGTTCATTGGCTGCGATGCTTGCCGAGTCCGCGCGCCAGTTTGCCAACGTGAGCGTGCCGTCGGCTTCGAATGGCGCGCCGGGAGTCCAGTCGACCGTATCGAGCAGTAGCGATGCGTTCGGCGCACCACCGCCGGAAAGTTCGAGCGCGATAGCGCCGGAGAGGGCGGGGCCTGGCCATTGCAATACAAGCGCCGGCCCGTCTTGGCGCAGCGGTGAAAGTAGAATGCGCGTGCCTGTCGATGAACGCGCTTCGGCGGGTGCGGCGATGCGTAGTCGGAAGCCGTCTTCGGTGGCCGTCATCGCGACCGGGATCGAGAGATCGAAGTGATCTGCTGCGGCGTCGAGCGCGCGTTCGGCTTGCGCGAATGTCGGGCCGACGGGTGCATCGGCGATGTCGGGAAACGCCGCGCGTAGATCTGCTTGGGCAGTTTCGTTCAAGCGTGATTGCGCGAAGACAACGCGAGCTTCGCCGCTGAAGCTTTCATCGCCCTGTAGCTCGAAACGGAAAACGCCGTTCGCGTTCGGTTGCTGTGAAATGAGTGACAAACCATCGAAGCGTCCGCCGGAGAGACTCCAGTGGCCTTGGCCGCGCGCTTCGGCGCCGTCGATGCGGCCTTCGAACCGTGCGTGCTGAACGCTATTGTTGTCGAAGCTGAATTCGCCGGCGCTGCCGCGCGCTTCACCGGCCCATGTTTCCGGCGCAAGCTCAGTGTCGCGGGCGATGCCTTCGAAGCCGATTGCAGCTGTGATCGCTTGGGCCGTTACGCCGTCGCCGCGGAATGATGCAGCGCGCGATGTGAGTTCGATATCGTAGCGCGCGAGATCCAACGGTGCGCGGCCGAGAATGCGTAGGGCAGGCGCTGCGACACGCGCACTGTCCCAGGTGAGCGCGTTTGCGCTGGCGTTGATACGGAAGGCGATGTTCTCGTCGCGCGAGACGATGACGAGGTCGGCCGTGCCGGCCTCAAGTGCGTAGGCCTGTCCGGCGCGCGAAGTGCGAGCGATTTCGCCGAGCGCTGAGAAATCGCGGCCGATTGTGCCTAAGCTCTGCAGGTTGGCAGTGAGTGGGCCGAACGGGGTGTCAATCAGCGCTTGGCCCTCGAGGATCTCCAACTCGATGGCAGGAATGCTCGGACGCCGCCGGCCGGGGGCGCCGCCGCCTAGGCGCTCAAGGGAACCAGCCGAAACGCGGCCCGCCTCGTCCATGCGGAAATGGAGGCGCGGGCGGACCACCCGTAGAAAGTGCAGGCGGGGTGAAAGTCCCTCCCAATGCCAGCGCGCCTCGACCAGAGGGATGGTCGCGTCAGGGGCAGTTTCTGAGCCGAACCGGACGTTCGTGAGCGCCGCTCCGTTAAGATCGAGGTTAATGAATTCGAAATCCGCGTCCGCCCCGCGCTCCGAGAGAGCGGCCCCAAGCATAAAGGAGGCGATCGAGAAGCGGACGAACCAGAGCCCGCCAGCAAGCAAAATCAGGCTTATACCCAAGGCGCCGAGCGCCATGGACCATCCGGCTATGAGCCGGCGGACCGGGGGCGGGTCACTCGGGAGCTGCGGCAGCTCTCGTTCTTGACTCGCAACGGCCTGGTTAGACCTATGTGCCATACTCGGTTGCTTGGCGTGGTCCTTGCGGGGTTAAAGGCGGCTGTTTGGGCCACCTTGTATCTAACTAGATGACGTCATTACGGTTTCTGGCTGAATAACCAAAACGCTGAAAACGCGGGTTGCTAGTGCGTTTTCCGCCAATGGCAGCTATTGGAGCACGAGATTGAGGGCAGAATTCGCTCACCGGCTCATGAAAGCCCGTAAAGGATTGGCCGCCGCCGGGTTAATGGCAGCTGCGTCCATCGTGGGTTTGGGGCTGGCCTGGAACGCAGGCCTATTCAGCGGCGCCGCGGATGCGGCGGCAGCTGAAAGCGTGGCTATGCGCGAGGCCGCGGCCGAGCGCGCCGAGCTAACAGCGTTTACAGAAATTTACCTTCGCCACGAGACGAAGGAGATGCGGGTCGCTAACGGCGAGACGCTGGCGGGTCTGCTGGCGCGCGCCGGCGCGTCTTCCTCTGACGCCAGCGCCGCGCTGACCTCAATCGCCGACGTTTACAATCCGCGCCGTCTGCGGCCGGGCCAGTCGATTAGTCTTTACTTCCAGCGCGACGGTTCGGATGCGCAACTAACGGGCGTCGCCTTCCGCTCTGAGCCCGGCGCGTCAGTGACCGCGAACCGCACCACGTCGGGCGGGTTCGAGGCGCGTGAAGTCCAAATGCCGCTGACCTTCGAAATCGCGCGCATCGCGGCGCAGGTCGAAACCAGCTTGTATTCGAGTGCGCTTGAACTCGGCGCCACGGATCGTGAAGTCGCGGCGTTGGCGGATGCGTTCGCGTATGACGTCGACTTCCAACGCGACGTTCGTCCGGGCGACGACTTCGAATTGGTGTTCGAGCGCTTCTACGATGACGAGGGCAACACAGTTCGCACCGGCGATCTGTTGTTCGTGTCGCTCGAGTCGAGCCGCGGCTCGCGCGAATTCTATCAATTCATGGCGCCAGGGGATGCGCGTCCCGACTGGTACGATGCTGACGGCAGGAGCGCCCGGCGCTTTCTGATGAAGACGCCAATCAACGGCGCGCGCCTCTCTTCCGGCTTCGGCATGCGTCGTCATCCGATCCTTGGATATTCGCGTATGCACCGCGGCACCGATTTCGCGGCGCCAACCGGCACACCGATTCTCGCGGCGGGTGACGGCGTGGTTGAACGGGCCGGACCATTCAGCTCGTTTGGAAATTACGTCCGTATTCGTCACGCCAATGGCTATGAGACAGCGTACGCGCACTTGTCGCGCTTTGCGCGAGGCATGCGTGCCGGTGCGCGTGTTCGTCAAGGCCAAGTGATTGGTTATGTTGGAACCACTGGCCGTTCGACCGGTCCGCACTTGCACTACGAAGTTATGCGCCGTGGTCAGCAGGTGAACCCGATGAGCCTGCGTGTCGCCAACGGCCGCAACCTCGCCGGCCGGGCGCAGGAACTGTTTATGATCGAGCGCGCACGCATAGATACGCTTAGGCAAGTGAGGGCGCGCGAGACTCCCTCACAAGAGGCCATCGCAACTCCGACGGCTGCGAGCGGCGGCGGTTCCCCGTAGAGCCAAATTCCAGGTTGAGTGCCTAGAGGATCCGTCGCAATGTCCGCGGCGCAAGTTATTGCGCCCGATGGACACCGCTCATGGCGATCCGAGCTCTGATTGCTGATGACCACGAGCTGTTTCGCAGTGGAATGAAGCAGCTCCTAGTCGATGTGCTGCACGCCGAAGAAGTGCGTGAAGCAGAAAGCATGGACCGCGCTCTTGAAATCTTGACCAATGAAGGCGCGGGCGACCTCGTACTCGTCGACTGGCGCATGCCTGGAATGTCTGGCGCGGAATCGTTGGCTGCGTTGCGCGACGGGTTTCCGGAAGCGAAGGTCGCGGTGATTTCGGCCTGGGAGGAGCGCTCTGACATCCTCGCCGCGTTTGGCGCGGGGGTGCACGGCTATATTCCGAAGTCCTTGTCCTCACAGCAGATAGCTGCAGCACTGCAAGGCATCTTGGAAGGACGTATCTTTGTGCCGCCGGCGATGGGCAAGCGCGAAGGTGCAGCCGGCGAAGGCGGCGGTCCGTTTAAGCTCGATCAAGATAAGCTCACTCTTCGCCAGCGTGACGTGTTGCACGAATTGCTGAAGGGGCAGGCGAGCAAGGAAATCGCACGCACGCTCGATATCGCTGAAGGCACGGTGAAGATCCATCTGGCTGCGATTTATCGCGCGCTCGGCGTGCGCACGCGGGCTGAAGCCATCGCGAAGATGAGTAAGGCGGGTTAAGCGCGCTCAGCGCGAACGATGAAGGTCGCGCCTTCGCCGGGCTTTGATCTGACTTCGATCTGGTGGTTCAGCAACGCCGCGAGTTGATCCGCGATAGTAAGCCCCACGCCCAACCCAGTCGCCGCGGCGCCCCCGAGCCTGACAAATTCACCGAAGATACGTTTGTGATCCTTCGCGTCGATACCAGGGCCATCATCACGAACGCGGATCTCGATGGCGTCATTCTCTTCTGTCGCACTCAAGTGCGCCTTGCCGCCGCCATGCTTGGCGGCGTTCGAGAGGAGTTGCTGCATGATCGTCTGCAACAGCGCCGGATCTGAGCGCACGTAGAGTGTGGTCGGATCGGCGTTCGCGTGAGGCGATGCGGCGATGAGATCATCGAACACCTCCTGAAGCGATACGCGTTCCGCTTCGGCCTCTACTTTGCCCGCATCGAGCCTGGCGAGCTGAATGAGACCCTCGATCATGCTGGCGAGAGATTGCGCCGCTTGATCCGCTTTGTTCAGCACCTCGCGCGCGTCGTCGTCTTTTACGCGACGCTCGAGGGCGTTGAGATACAAGAGCAACGCATGCAACGGCTGGCGCATGTCGTGGCCAATCGCTGTAAGGAAACGTGTATTGGCGCTATCCATCGGCGTCTTTTCACCCGCACAACCAGGTCCCGCAAGTCGTTATTCTACGAGCGCGTGTGTTCGATCAAGCCAGGCGATAATATCGCGCGGCGGCGCAGGCTTTGGAAGAAACGCGTAGCCCGCACTCTTGGCGGCGCGTTTAGCATCATTGTTAAGCGAGCCCGACAACACCAACACCTGCGCTTGCGGCGCGCGCTCGCGAAGCTGCTGCGCGGCGGACACGCCATCCGCGCCTGGTAGGTGAAAATCGGTGATGATTATGTTGGCTTGCGTAGCGCGCGCGCCGGCCGCCGATGAAATGTCTTTGACATCGGCGCCGTGCACGACGTCGGCGCCCCAATCGCGCAAAATGATCTGCATCGCCTCAGCCGAGGCGCGGTCATCTTCAAGCAAAAGGATGAGGGGGCGTTTGCTCGACATCGGTGTGCAGACCATCACACATCATCGGTTTACGGCAGCCAAACGCGTGACATAGGCCAGATGGCATAGGCCGGCGCCTAGCGCTTCGAGCACAACTTTTGGGGAATTCAATCGCGGCTCGTGCTCGTGCATATTTTTGCACAGTGAAGGGATTGACAGAATGCTCATGGCTAGCACCACCGCAGAACGCTTCGACGATACTGTCTCGAACGACGACGAATATTTCGCAGGCTCCGGTCGGGGCGCTGGCGAGTCAGATTTTTGCTCGCGCGAAGGCGCGCATGTATTGAAGGCGAAGATCGAAGCTTACTGGGCTGAGCGTGGTCAGTCAGTGCAAGTGATGCTGCACAATGTCGGCTTCCACCCAGCGATCCGTGCCGCGCGCTTTGATGTGCGCAGTGACATGATCAACGGCATGCCGCGCACTGGCGCGCAGAAGAAGGCGAAGCCGGTCGAAACGTATGTCGAGGATTTCGACAACACCGATGACGATCTCGTTTTCGAATGAAATTTATCAGCTGACCCTGGGCGGGTCCCGGTAGCGAAGGGCGCGGCCTCCCATCCCTGGGACGGCGCCCTTTGTCCTATTTGGCGCTTGCATCGGCCGCGCCTGCGCGGAATGGATGCGGCCCATGTCCGATGATGTCGCCGCGCCTGCGCAGTTTGAAGTTCCTGAGGGGTTTATCGCGCTCGAGTGGCGGCGCGGTTTTGTCCATCAGATCGGACCGCTCTACCGGCGCCAGGGCGCAAATGGCTACACGATGGGGTTCCGCGTCGAGCCGCACCACACCAACGGCATGTCCAACGCGCACGGCGGCATGCTCATGAGCTTCGCCGATATGGCTTGGGGGCATGTCGTCTCGGTGGAAACGTCATCTTACTGGGTGACGGTGCGCCTTACGCTCGATTTTCTCTCAAGTGCGCATTTGGGCGACTGGGTTGAGGGATCGAGCGAGGTTCTTTCTTCCGAGGAGAGCCTTTACGTCGTGCGCGGCCGCATCTGGTCCGGGGACCGGACGCTCATAACTGGCACCGGTGTGTTCAAGCCAATCCAGCGCCGCGATCCGCGTCCGGGGGAAAAAGCGTTTAAAGCCGAGGCGAGCTAACCCGCAACGAGCGCGCGGTAGACGTCGCCGAGCCGCCGCAGCAGAATGCGCGTATGGATATCTCCCGCCGATCTGTCCTCGCCGCTATTCCGCTTATGGGCTGCGCAGGCGAAGCGCGCGCGCTCGTTAACGTTGTGCATGTGACACCCGATGGCGAAGGCGATGGTTCGAGTTGGGATCAGGCGGCGAGCTTTCACGAGATCGGTATGTTGTTGGAGCTGCTTGAGCCAGGCGGACAGATTTTGCTCGCGGCGGACCGCGGCGCTTATGAAATCACCGAAGCTGTGGAGATATCGCGCGGCGGACGCGCCAGCCAAGAGATGCGCATTCGTGGTGTGAACAGCCAAAACGGTACGCCGATGGCGGCGACGGTGCGCGGCAATCGCGCTGCCGAGGAAGAGGGGCCGGAGGCGTTCAAGCTCTTACGCGGCGCAAATCACTTGAAGTTCTCGCACTTCGACTTCCGCGATATCGGCAACGGCGCCTTCCGCGCCGCTGGTGCGATTTCAAATGTCAGCATCGAAGATTGTGGCTTTGAGAACATTTACCGGTTCTTCGAAAACACGGCGGGCAATGACGAAGGGCACGCAAGTATCGATGGCTTTGTGCTGCGGCGGTGCCGTGGTTCGCGAGCCGAGCGCGGATTTCTTCGTATCCGCTACAATTCACGAGCCGGCCTTATTGAAGATTGCGCTGCGCAGGGCCTGACCAATGAAGGCGGTCGCATTCCCGTCGGCTGCGCGCTCGACGATCGGGCGAGCAACATCACCTATCGGCGTGTTGTTATGGAAAACTTCCAGCAACTGAACGGCGTCGAATACTGGAACGGCGATGGCTTCTCCGACGAACCGGATAACACCAACATCCGTTACGAAGCTTGCGAAGCGCGCGGATCAACAGATGGCGGGTTCGATTGCAAGAGCCGGGACGTGGTCCTCGAAAACTGTATTGCCGAGGATAACAAGCGTAACTTCCGCATATGGAGCGATCACGCCACGCTGACGAACTGCACCAGCCGGGCCCCGAATTTTCGCGGCCGGGACGCGAACGAGAACGCGAGCTCATCGCATATCTGGATTGGCGGCGAAGAAAACATCGAGATTGATATCGCGAATCTCACGATCGAAGATCGTGACGCGACGGCGATCATAGAATTCAACCACGATGTCGGTCGTGTCGAAATTCGCGGCGTTACGATTAACAGCCCGCGCGTGAATTGGGGTAACGACGAAAGTCGCATTCGTTCAAGCATGTTGATCGGTGAGCCGCGTTTTTCGTCAGAACATAGCTAACGAAACACCCTAGCGCGCGACGCGAAGCAATAGCGCCGCAGGTGAGAATTGTTGCACGCGCTCATCGTTGAGGCATAAATCGTTGGTGCGTCGAGACGTCTGTGTCTCGCGCTTTCAACACGAATGCGAAACATGTCCGCTACGCCAGAAACCAAGCCCGGCGCTGAAGCTCCGCTGATCTTCGTGGTCGGCGCGCGCGGCATACCTGATGTCGAGGGCGGCGCGGAAAAGAACGCTGAAATGTTATTCCCGTTGGTCGCGGCGAGTGGGAACTATCGCGTCACGTTGGTTGGCCTCGCCGACAACATAAAGTCGGACACGTTTAAGGGCGTGCGCTTGATGAAGGCGCCGCGCTCGAACTTCATGAAGACCGACAAGCTTCTTTACTATGTCGCGGCGATCTTCATGGCGATGCGGCTGCATCCGCGCATCGTTCACTTCCAGGGCCTGGGTTCGGCGATCTTCCTGTGGGCCTATAAGCTGATGGGTGCAAAGACAGTCGTGCGCTACGGCTCGGCGGATTACCTCGTCAGCAAATGGGGCACGCTCGGCAAGCTTGGTTTCTTACTGGCTGAATTTCAGTTGCGATTTGCTGACGCCGTTATCGCCGTGACGCCAGCACTGGCCGAGCGCCTGGCGCGCCGCGGCATTAAAGGCAACGTACACGTGATCGCGAACGCCGCCGATCCATTGCCGGCAGTTGCGCCCAGTGCAGACACGCCGACGGGCGATTACATTCTCACAGTCGGCCGGGTTACGGCGCAGAAGAATGTCGCGAACCTGATCCGCGGCTATGAGCAGTTCGCAAAAAATGCCGCCAATGCGCCGAAGTTGATCGTGGCCGGCGGTTTGGACGAGGCAGATTACGTCGCGGGCCTCCAGCCACTGCTGACCGAACGCACGGTGCTTGCTGGCAAGTTCACCCGCAGCGCCATGGCGCCGCTTTATCGCGGCTCGAAGATTTACATTAACGCTTCACTGCACGAAGGCAGCTCCAACGCCGTGCTTGAAGCGATCGGCGCAGGTTGCTCGATCCTCCTGAGCGATATCCCCGAAAATCGCGATTTCGGCCTGCCGCCGGAGGCGTACTTCGATCCCAACTCACCGGACGCCATTGCGGACGCGTTGAAGCGCGCGCTGGCGGATCCAAAGGCGTATGTCGCAGATGCCGGTCGCTACCTGACTTGGAATGCGGTCGCCGAACGGACGCTTGACATCTATCGCGGCATTGCCCCTTTCCAGGGCTCCGAGATTGAGCGTTTGAGCGCGCTTGTCTCGGCCTCTTAACGGGGCGGGCTGATGTGCGGAATAGTTGGCGTTGTCGAAGGCCGGGGCCTCGAAGTCCCGCGCGCGCAAGTCGAGGCCGCGCTGAGCGCGATCCGTTATCGCGGGCCGGACGATCAAGGCATCTGGTCTGAAGACGGGACGACGTTCGGCCATCTACGGCTCTCGATCGTCGATCTTTCGCCGGCCGGACGCCAGCCGATGTTCTCGGCCGATGAGCGTTACGCCATCACCTATAACGGCGAGATTTATAACCACAACGAACTGCGTGCAGAACTCGATGCGGAGTCGGCGCACAATTGGCGCGGTAGCTCCGACACCGAAGTGCTGCTTGAGCTGATTTCGCGGCGGGGCGTTGAAGCTGCGTTGCAGAAAGTGGACGGCATGTTCGCATTCGCGCTGTGGGATCGGCGCGAGAAGCGGATTTTTCTGGCCCGGGATCGCTTCGGTGAAAAGCCGCTCTTCTATGCAACGCGCGGTGATGGGCTGGTGTTCGCGTCGGAGCTCGCGGCGCTGGAGCAGTTCAAGGCGCTCGATCTCAAGGTCAGCCGCGATAGCGTCGCGCGCTATTTTACGTGCGGCTATGTCCCATCGCCGTTTAGCATTTACGAGGACGTCCATAAACTGCCGCCTGCATCGCTGCTGACTTGGAAGCACGGCGAGGCGCCGAAAGTTCGCGAGTATTGGTCAATCGACGAGATGGCGCGCGGCGCTATCGCTGAGCGCCGGCCGATGAGCATGACCGATGCCGTGGATGAACTGGATCGCTTGCTGCAGGCGTCGGTGGCGGAGCGGATGTCGGCCGACGTGCCGGTGGGTGTGTTCCTTTCCGGCGGTATCGATTCATCTTTAGTGACGGCGGCGATGCAGAAGTGCGCCACCAGGCCGGTGACGACGCTTACGCTGGGGTTCGAAGACCCGCGCTTTAACGAAGCCGATCACGCCCGCGCCATCGCCAAGCACCTCGGTACGAACCACATCGAGGAAGTTGTCACCGCCGACCAAGCGCGCTCAGTCGTGACGCGCCTTGGCCGCATGTATGACGAGCCGTTGGCGGATTCCTCGCAGATCCCGACATACCTCGTCTCCGAGATGGCGCGGAAGCATGTCACGGTCGCGCTTTCGGGCGATGGCGGCGACGAGGGCTTTGCTGGCTATCGCCGCCATTTTGCGACGCCGAAGCTGTGGCGGCGCATGCGCAAGCTGCCGATGCGCTCAGCCGCGCGCGCTGCGATTAACGCAACGCCTGTGTCGGCGCTCAATCTGGGCCTTGGGTTTCTCAAGGGCTTCACCGATCGCTACGGCGCAGGCGGGGATGTGGGTCCGACGCTGAAGCGCGTTGCGCCCTGGCTTGGCGCCACATCGCTGATCAATCTTCATGAACTCAGCCTCGAAAAATGGCCGAGCAACGATCGTATCGTGCCTGGCGCCGGCTCTCTCAATGGCCGCGACCATGGCTTCCTGCCGGAGAGCGAGATCGATCAGCTGTGTCTGCACGATATGCGCAACTATCTGCCGGGCGACATTCTGACGAAGGTCGATCGCGCATCGATGGCGGTGAGTTTGGAAACCCGCATTCCGTTGCTCGATCCGGATGTTGTGCGCTTCGCACTGACGTTGCCGGAAGAGCTGCGGATGAAGGACGCCAAGGGCAAGCTCATCCTGCGCGAAGCGCTGAAGCGTTATGTGCCGGAAGAGATGTTCGACCGTCCGAAGACCGGCTTTGCGCCGCCGCTAGAAAGCTGGCTGCTCGGGCCATTGCGCGATTGGGCGGAAGATTTGCTCTCGCCGGCCAGCTTGTCGAGCCACGGTTTCCTTGATGTCGACCGCGTGCGCGATTTTTGGGCGCGCTATCAGCGCGGCGGCACCATGGAAGAGGCGCGGCTTTGGTCAGTGCTTCAACTTCAAAGCTGGATGGCGGCGCGCGGGCTCTAAGCAGGCCGCTTCTGCTGTAGCGACAACAGGTAGAGCGTGTAGCCGCATATCAAGCCGTAGAGAATGTTTCCTTCGATCATCCACATCGGCATCGTGGCCATGTTGAGAACGATGAAACTTAAATGGGCGCCCACAAGCACGCCCGCTTGCGGGTGGCGCACACGAAGCGCCGAGAGCAGCATCGAGCCCCACACCCATAAGATCACAACAACGCCAACGACGCCGTATTCGTAGAGATAATTGACGAGCGTGTTGTGGGCGTAGAGAGGGAAGGTATCGTTCCAGGATTCCGGACCGAAGCCGATGACGTATTCCGCCATGTCGCCGTTCAGCCAGGCGTAGACGTAGGAACTCCAGATGTAGGGGCGACCCGAGAGCAGCCGACCTTCATCGACGGTGTATTCCGAAGGCGGCTTGAAGAAGTTCACATCACCGGCGCCGACGAGGCTGACATCGTTAAAGCGCTCCGCCAGCACAAGACTTAGAACACCAAGCCCTATGGCGCCGACCACGATAAGTGCGCTGGCCACGAACGGACGATCGCGAAGCGGAAAGCGGCCCAGCGAAGAGGCGGCAAAATAGGTGAGCAAGAGCGGCGCAATCGCCACCAACGTCGTGCGGTAGTTCGCGAGGACAATGCCGGCGATGCAGATCACGATGATCCCAAACTTCATCGTCTTGTTGATGCGCGTGGCGAAACAGGCAGCGGTGAGGCAGGTGGCGAGCGTGACCGAGAACGCCGCCTCGTGGTTGTAGCCGCCAATGTAGCTCATGGCGGTGACGTCGGTTTCGGTGAGCTTGCCGTAGCCGAACAGGATTGAGATTAGCTGCCATATGAAAACCGGCAGAAACGACCAGAGCATCGAGGCCATGAAATCGCCGGCGCGGGCGCGGGTCATGGCGCCGTAGACGGCGAGAATGATGATGATCAGGTAGGCATGCTTTGAGACGACGGTGATCAGGCCGGAGCTGAAGCCGCCGTTCCCGAAGGCGCTTACGACGGCAAGCGCGATGAGCACATAGAACGGCAGCAAGAAGCGCAGCTTCAAGTGCCGCAGGTTAATGTTCATCAGGCCGACGATGACCAGCCCCATTGAGGCCAGGGCGTTGGCGGACATGCCGGCGGCAAGCGGCCGGTAGGTGATCGTGTGAAACGCCGACATGACGTAACGCAGCCAGGCTGCGCCAATGACGAATGCGCCCGCGCGGTCGCGCATACGCACCATCACGAATACGATGATTAACAGGCTCAGCAGCGCGACCGGGTAGAGTAGGTACGCCGGAAGCGCCGGCGATGCAGAGCCGAGTTCGTTGGAGATCATGACCGCTTAACTCAGCCTACCGGAGGGTGTGCCACACCGGATTGCACTTCTGGGGCGCCTGGCCGGTGTGAAGCAAGACTTGTGCGGGCGGCGTGGATCGGCTCTTGCTTGCCTGCAGCGGAATCATCCCCCGCAAACGAGGAAAAATCGCGTGACTAGGCGCAAACGCGCGCTCTTCTTGATTAACTCGCTCGCCGGCGGAGGCGCCGAGCGAGTGATGTGTACTTTGTTGCGCCATTCCGAGCCGGAACGGGCCGAGTTCGATATCTCGCTCGTGGTCTTGGACAAGGAAGCCGCCGGCAACGTCCCGCCCGATTGGGTCGACGTCAGGCAGTTGGATTGCCGCTTCTCGCTCGCGCGTAGCATTTTGGCCGTGCGGCAAGTCTATGCGGAACTCAGGCCGGACGTGTCGTTAAGCTTCTTGACGCGCGCGAACCTGACAAGCGTCGTAAGCGCTACGACTCCGTGCGTGATCAGTGAGCGGACGCATACCTCGAGCCATTTTAGCCATGGTTTACGCGGGGCTGTGTCGCGGACGATGGTGCGATCGGTGTATCCGCGCGCCTCTCGCGTGATCGCGGTTTCCGATGGCGTTGCGCTGGACCTCCGCGAGAATTTCGACGTGCCTGACGAGAAGATCGTCAGCATCCCGAACCCGACCGACATTGACTCCGTTTTGGAGTTGTCGCGTGCGCCGTTGCCGATCGAGGTAGGCGCGCCGTTTATTATGTCGGCGGGACGTCTGGTTAAGGTGAAAAACTTCGCCATGCTTGTGCGCGGCTTCGCCTTGGCTGGCGGCGATCGCAAGCTCGTCATCGCGGGGGAGGGCGAGGAACGCGGCGCGCTGGAGCGCCTTGCCCGTGAGCTTGGCATTTCTGACCGCGTGCTGTTGCCGGGATTCATCCAAAATCCCTATCCACTCATGGCCGCAGCGGATATCTTCGTATTGCCGTCGGACTCCGAGGGTTATCCAAACGCCTTGATTGAGGCGATGGCGCTAAGCCGCCCCGTGATTGCTGCCAATTGCGATTCCGGTCCGTCGCAGATTTTGGCTGGGTTGCCACGCAAAGCCGTGAGCGGGGTCACCTTCGCCGAGAGCGGCGTGCTCGTGCCGGTTGATGACGAGGTAGCCATGGCGGAGGCAATTCGCGCGCTCAATGATGAGGGCCGGCGCGCGGACTATGGCGCCAAGGCTGCTGCGCGAGCTGCGACCTTTAACGCGGCGGCCATCAAGGATCGATATTGGGGCGTGCTGCGCGAAGCCATGCAAGCGGCGCCGGCGCGCCAACGCTGAGGATGACGTCTATGGATGCGGTCGAAGTTGCATCAGCACCAAGAGTGATGTCTGGCCGCGCGCCGCGCATTGCGATTTTTGGCGGCTACGGCAGCGGCAATTTCGGCAATGATGCATCTTTTGAAGCGCTCTACGATTTTCTTCGCGCCGAGATGCCGAACGCCGAAATTTCGGCGATCTGCAGCAAGCCGGACGTAGTGACCAAGAAATTCGGCGTGCCCGCGGTTGGCATTGCCGCGCCGCGCCCGGAAGGCATCTGGCGCAAGCTCGATACGCTACTTTTGCGTCAACCGAGCACTTGGCGAAATTGGGCGCGTTGCCTGAAGGCGCTACGCAACTACGACATCATCCTCTCGGGCGGCACCGGCGTATTCGACGATTTCCGCGATACGCCTATGGGATGGCCAAGTGTGCTGCTGCGCTGGTGCCTGGCAGCGCGCATGCGCCGCGTGCCGTGGGTCTTCGTCAGCGTCGGCGCGGGACCAATCGTGAGTCCGATCGGCCGCGCCATGATGAAGAAGGCCGCCTCGTTCGCGCGTCAACGGCTTTATCGCGATCAAGATTCCTACAGCTTCATGCAGAAGCTCGGCGTTGATGGCGCGTCCGACGGCGTAGTGCCGGACCTGGCATTCCTTCTATCCACGCCGGACGTGCCAAAGCCTGCAGGTTCGCCGCTAGTGATTGGCGTCGGCATGATGACGTATCAAGGCTGGCACGCGAATGCCGCGACTTACCAAGCTTACGTCGAGCTACATGCCCAGTTGATCAACTGGTTGATCGCTGAGGGCCATCAGGTCCGCATGATCATCGGCCAGGCGCCGACGGATTTCACTGCGGCGCGTGATGTCGAAGCGCGTCTGGGCTTCAAGCTGCTCACCGAACGCGACGAGAAGATGAACTCCATTCACGATGCGATGGCGGCGATCGGCGAGACCGACATGGTGATTGCGTCACGCTATCACGTGCAGATCGGTGCGCTGAAGATGGGACGCCCGCTGATTTCGCTGAGCTACGGCCCAAAGAATGACGCGCTCATGGCTGACGTCCGTCTCAGCGACTTCGCGCAAGACGTCGACCACGTCGATTTCGAGCGGCTTAAGCAGCAGATTAAAACGATGATCGCCGGCCGCGAAGGCTATGCCGCGCAAGTGCGCGAGAAGGTCGATGCGATGAAGGTTAAGCTTCGTAATGCGTTGCGGGCGATGGAATTTGCTTAGTCAGTCGATGTCAGCGCGTCCGGCTGCCAGGGTTGCGGCGCGTAGGGTTTACTGACGCGCTTCGCGAACAAATAGTACGGCCAAACCGCGACTGACTCGATGAAGTCCCAAACATTTGGCGCGTGGCCGCGTGCTTTGAGGCGCTTGTAGTCACGCACTGCGATCTTCATCGAACCTGAAGCGGCCCAATACAAAATGCGGCGATAGAACACGCGTAGGAACCGGCGCAGTACGCGCTGGTATTCGGTGTTCGACAAATGCGCCGCGCCGTAGCGCTCGATGAAGAGCAGCTTTTCCCAGATCACCGCTTTGACTTTGGGCGCCAGCGTGAAGACGAGCGAGCCGGAGTCCGCATGGCGGCTGGTGTCGGCCAAATATTTGTGCACGAATGCTGCGCGCTTGCCGCGTGACAGCACCCGGCAGACGGCGGCGATGTAACACTCGATTATATCGTTTGGATAAAAGTCCTCGCCAGCGCGCATTGCGTCGCGGCGAAAAAGTACGTGCGCGGTCGGGATGTGGGCTTCGTCTGAAAGAAAGCGCGCCAGCATGTTGCTGGCCTCGTACACTGTGCACTCCGATGGGAAGTGGTGCGCGCGCAGAACGCCGTTCATCTTCTCGATGCCGGCCACCATAATGATCGTATCGTCGGCCAGCGCGACGTCCATCATGTCGGCGATAGCGGTTGGCGGCATGCTGTCGTCGGCGTGCAGCATCCGAAAGTGCGTGGCCTCGACCGGGATCAGGCGCGCGACCATATTTGAGTTTTGTTGGAACGTGATCGTCTCAGGATTCCGGATCGTGATGATCGGCACCTCTGCGTTGGCGTAACGGGCGATGATCTGGGGGGTGGCGTCGCTGCTGGCGTTATCCACAATGCAGTGGACGAGCGGACGGTAGGTTTGAGCCTGCACCGCCTTGATCGCCGCCTCGACGTGCTTTTCGCCATTATAGCAGGGGGTGATGACAGCAACGAGCGGCCGGGAATTGGAGGAGGGCGCAGTTGGCATGATCAGAGGCAGCCGTGTTTGACCGCGTGTGCGGCTCGGGACAGTGCTGCCAGAGCAATACTTAGGCCGTCAAAGGGCCTGAAGAGGCTTTAGGAAAAGAGGCCCATGAAGCTGAGGACAACCCAGCCGATGCCCGCCCACATCGCCACGCTGACAGCCAGGGCCGCCCAGATCGATGCCGCGACCGGCCAACGCCTTTGGACGGCGCGAACTTGAGGCGCGGCCGCTGCGCGCATGTCCACCTTAGAAACGGCGGCCTGAGGCTGTGGGACCATGAAAACCAATGTCCGCGTCCGTTCAAATCAGCATCGCCAACATGGGCGACAGGTCGCTCGACTAGTTGTTGCCTGAAAGATGGGCCTAACGGCCGAGATTTGGGCAGTTAACTTTCAGACAAACTCCAGTCGATCCTGGGGTAACGCCGGCTTACCGTATGGGTTCCTATGATTTCGTTAGCCGGAGTTTTTATCCTGTCGCGCGAAGTCTTGAGTGCGGTACGAGGGTAGCACGATTTCCCCAGCGAGGCGAATGTCGCAAACATCAGATTTGCGTGAGGCGTGCGGCATGCCGCTCTGCACTTCCTCAAACGGGAATGTGCGCAGATTCACGCGACGAAAAAGCGACAGCTGCGGCGATTAATTCGCGAGTTTTCCCCAGCGGGCGAACAGCGCCGCTGTGTGCCAAGTTAAGACGTGCTAAGCATTCAGCGCGCTGGCTGGGTAATTGCTTTCAAGCGCACGAGGTCCGCCGAGAAGCGCGCGGACGGGGATCGTCGCAATGAACGTAATCGCAATTCGCAAACCGACGGGTGAGATGAACCTCCCACCCGAGGATGGGGGCGAGCTCGGTACGTTTAGCTTGAAGTGGCTCTTCGACTTCCTGGTACGCCGTTGGATGCTGATCACCGCCGTGGCGGCCGTGTCCTTCGCGCTGGCCTTCACCGTGTTTATGATCCAACCGCCGCAATATGGCGCGACGGCGTTGGTGATGATGAGTGGCGGCGGCGAGCAGGTGCTCGGCCCGCAACAGCCCAATGGCCGTCCGGATGCGCCGCCGAGCGCCCCGGTCGTGGACTCACAACTCGAAGTGCTCCGTTCGGATATGTTAACCGGCCGGCTAGTCGACGCCCTCGACCTCATGAATGACCCGGAATGGAACGGGGCGCTTGAGGATGACGACGCGCCGGTGGCGACTGACGAAAGCCCCGCCGCCATCGCCTACCGCGCCGAAGTTCGCCAAGCTGTGGTGAAGGCCGTCAGCGGCGCGATCAGCGTTCGCCGCCGTGGCCTGACCTACGCCGCCGAAGTGAGCGCGATCTCGCAAAGCCCGGAGCGCGCCTCCCAACTCGCCAATCATCTGGTCGAACTTTTCCAGCGTTATCAAATCGAAGCCCGCATCGACAGCGCCGCGCGCGCCAACATTTGGCTGTCGACGCGCCTTGAGGAACTCCGCTCGGACGTGCAGGCCAAGGAAAGTCAAGTCGAGCAGTACCGTGCAACCACGGGCCTCGTTTCGACCCAGGGCGCGTTCCTGATCGAACAGCAGATCACCGACGCTCAGACTTCACTCATGCAGGCGCGCGCTGACTTGTCGGAACGCCAAGCTCGCTATTCGCAGCTTCAGGATCTCATCAATCACGGCGGATCGGCGGACACGCTCGCCACGGTTCTGAACTCGGTGGTGATCTCGCAGCTTCGGTCGCAGGAAGCGACGGTCGCGCGCCGCTTGGCCGATTATCAAAACCGCTACGGTGAAGCCCACCCGGCGATCGCAAACGTTCGCGCGGAACTCGCTGATGTCCGTGAGCAACTTGCTGCTGAAACGCGCCGCATTCAGGCCGGTATGCGCAACGATCTCGACATCGCCTCCGCGCGCGTTGTGCAAGCTCAGGCCGGTCTCGATAGCCTGCGCACCCAGATGACTGGCGGCGGCCCGGAAATGGTTCGCTTGCGGGAACTAGAGCGTGAAGCCGCAGCTGCGCGTACGGTGTACGAGTCCTTCCTGCAGCGCGCCCACGAGATCGCTGACCAAGGCACGATCAACGCCGCGCCGGCCGAACTGATCTCAGCAGCCGCTGTTCCGAACGAGAAGAGCTCGCCGCGTCTGTCGATTTCATTCGTGATGTCGTTCGCGCTCGGCTTGGGCTTGGGTCTTGCCGCCGCGTTCCTTGCCGAGGCTTTGGACGATGGCTTCGCGAGTTCAGATGACGTCGAACGCAAAACCGGCGCACCGGCGCTAGCCAGCATCCCGCAGGTCCGCCGCAGTGAGCTGCGGCAGTCCTCGACGACCACACAGCATCCAGCCGCCTACATGGTCCAACGTCAGATGTCGGCGTTCACCGAAGCGTTCCGGGTGCTGCGCACAACCATCCTGTTCGCGGCGGGTCAGCCAAAAACACAAGTTGTGGCAATTACTTCGGCCCTGCCGAACGAAGGCAAGACCACCGTTTCGCTGTGCTTGGCGCGGGTTTCGGCGCTCTCCGGCCAGCGCGTTCTGCTGATCGATTGCGACCTCCGCCGCCGTTCGGTGAAGGAAGTTCTGGATATTGAGCCGGACGTCGGCCTGCTTCAGGTGCTCTCTGGCGAGGCTACGTGGCGCCAAGCCATCTATCTCGACGAAGCCAGCGGCATGTGTGTGCTGCCGGTCAGCGGCTCGGGCTTTACGCCGAAGGAGATCTTTGGCGCCGAAGACATGAGCCGTCTGATCGCGGAACTCCGCGGCTCGTTCGACCTCATCGTTCTCGATTGTGCGCCGGTTCTCGCAGTGGCCGAGACGCGCGTGGCCGCGGCGAAGGCCGATGCTGTGGTGCTCGTTTCACGTTGGCAGAAGACGCCGATGCGTGCGGTGCGCGCCGCGCTCCAACAATTGCATGACGCTGGCGCAAGCGTACGCGGCGTTGCTCTCAACGGTTTGGATCGCCGCGTGCCTGGCTACTACTCGTACCCAACGTACGACTTTAGCAAGAACTGAGCGGGTTTTCGCTGATCGCGAGTTCTCCACAATCGTGGGGCGAATTGTTTCGCTTTGGCGCTTGCTTCGCGCGCCGGGCGAGCGAGATTGGATTTTCATACTGAGATATCAGTGAGCGCTTGCAATGCACGGCTTCGGGTGTCTTTAAGTAAAGTGCTGAGAGCTCGCCCAGAAGAGGGCGAGCAACGCGGGGAAGTTATGCAGGAACGCTCTAAGGCTAGCGAAGAAACCGCTAGCGCCGCAGCACCAGCTCGTGCGCCTACGACATCGCGCGCGCCGCCGCCGCGCCTCACCACCATCACGCCGCCCGCGCCGCCTGCGATCGCCGATCCGCAGCAACGCGTGGAAGTCGTCCGCAAGGCCGAAGTCGTACACGTTGCTTCCATGCCTGTTGGAGGTTGGTCGAAGCGCGCATTCGATGTTTGCGCTTCGACCGGCGCGCTGATCGTTCTCGCGCCGCTCCTGATCGCGACCGCAATCGCGGTGAAGCTCGACAGCCCTGGCGACTCTATCTTCCGCCAAGAGCGCGGCGGTCTTGGCGGCAAGACGTTCCGCATTTGGAAGTTCCGTACGATGTCGGTGATGGAAAACCGCGGCGTCGTGCAGGCAGTCCACCACGACGCGCGCATCACCCGCCTTGGCGCGTTCCTGCGCCGTTCGAGCTGGGATGAGCTGCCGCAGCTCGTCAACGTGCTGAAGGGCGACATGTCGATCATCGGCCCGCGCCCGCACGCGCTCGAGCACGACATCTACTTCCAGACCGTCGAAGCAACCTATCTGGAGCGCTTCACCGCCCGTCCGGGCGTGACCGGCCTTGCACAGGTCAATGGCTGCCGCGGCCCGACGGAAACGCACGACAAGGTTCGCGCTCGTACCAAGTACGACGTTGAGTACGTCCGCAACTGGACCTGGCGGCGCGAGGTCGAGATCATTGCGGCGACAGTGGCGTTGCTGTTCTGGAAGAAAGATCCCGGAGCACTTTGACCCGGAATTAGCGCCGCACGCGAGCGGCGCTTTTTGCATGTGAAAATATCAGCACGCAGACGCGTCCAGCCTTGGGGCAGGACGCGCTCGCAGCATAGAATAGAGGCGCCCGCGCGCGGGTATGAAAGAGGCGAGTGGTTCCATGAAAGTTCTTTTGACGGGTTCACGCGGTTATATCGGCACGGTGATGACTCCCATGCTGCAGAAAGCTGGGCACGAAGTCGTTGGTCTGGACGCTGATCTCTACTCGCGTTGCACGTTCGAAGATGGCGGCCAGATCGTCGACATCCCGACCATCATCCGCGACACGCGCGATGTCCGCTTGGAAGATGTCGAAGGCTTTGACGCGATCATCCACCTCGCGGCGCTTTCAAACGATCCGCTCTCGAACCTCAACCCGAACCTGACCTATGACGTGAACCACCTGGCCAGCGTTCGCATCGCTGAGCTGGCCAAAAAAGCCGGCGTGCCGAAATTCATCTTCGCTTCGTCTTGCTCGAACTACGGCAAGACTGAAGGCGATGAGATGATCGATGAAACCGGCAAACTCGCGCCGGTCTCGGCCTACGGTGAATCGAAGGTGCTGGTTGAGCGCGATGTGAAGCCGATGGCGGACGAAAAGTTCTGCCCGGTCTTTGTCCGCCCAGCGACAGCTTACGGCGTGTCGCCGCGCCAACGCTTCGACATCGTGCTGAACAACCTTGTCGCTTGGGGCATGACCAAGGGCGTCATCCTGCTGAAGTCGGATGGCACGCCGATCCGGCCGATCGTTCACATCGAAGACATCTCGCGCGCCTTCATCGCCGCGCTCGAAGCGCCGGCCGATCTGGTTCGCGGCGAAGCCTTCAACGTTGGCCAAACGGCGCACAACTACACCGTCCGCCAGATCGCCGAGATCGTGCGCGACATCGTTCCGAACACGACGATCGAACTCACCAGCGAAGCCGGTCCTGATCCGCGCTCGTATCGCGTGAGCTTCGAGAAGATCAAAAACACGCTCCCAGGCTTCCAGCCGCAATGGGATGCCGTGAAGGGCGCCGAGCAACTCTATGCCGCCTACAAGAAGTCCGGCGTTACGGTCGATGAGTTCGAAGGCACGCGTTACAATCGCATCGCCCACATCAAGAAGCTGCTCGCCGACGACAAGCTCACCAATGAGCTGCGTCCGACAGCCGCTGCGGTGGCCGCGGAATGAAATTCCACAAGACCACCCTGCAGGACGTCGTCTTGATCGAGATGACGCCCTTTGGCGATAATCGCGGTTGGTTCGCGCGTTCCTTCTGCATGAAGGAATTCGCCGAGAACAATCTCGAGGTCAGCTACCCGCAGCACAATACCGGTTACTCGAAAACGAAGGGCACCGTCCGCGGCATGCACTTCCAAGTGGATCCGCATTACGAGGTGAAGGTCGTTCGCGCGCTGCAGGGCGCCGTGCACGATATCATCGTCGATATGCGCCCGCATTCGAGCACGTATTTGAAGTGGGAAGGGTTCGATCTCTCATTTGAGAACGGCCGCCAGCTCTACGTGCCGCGCGGTTTCGCGCATGGCTATCAGACGCTGATGGACGATACTCAGGTCAGCTATCTTTGCTCGGCGATGTATGTTCCAGATTCGAACGGCGGCTATCGTCACGACGACCCGGCCTTCGGTTTGAAGTGGCCGCTGCCGGTCAGCGAAATGTCGGACAAGGATAAAGCTTGGCCGGATTTCGTTACGCCTGAGACGAGCGGTGTGAAGCCGAGTTCGATGCCGGTGCGGTTCTAAAGCGCTATTATGGATCGCCGGCGTCCCGCCGGCATGCGCGACCCAATCCAAGTTAAACCGCGCTCCATCCTTCCATACGCGCTGCATGCCGGCGGGACGCCGGCGGTCCATATTATGTGCGCCGGCGCCCGCAGAGTCGTGGGACTTGCGGCGAAAATTTCGGATTGTGCGGAACGGTGCGCGTTTAGGACGTGTCGGGCAGCGAGCGCAGGGCGGCGCTGAGCACATCGCGCGTGAGCGCGTCGTTAGGCGGCGCAACGAGCACGATGCGGCTGAGGCGCAGGCCTTTGCTGATCTTCTTTAGAAAATAGCGAACGGCGCGTTCGGGAAACGTCAGCGCTTCGATGAGCGCAAACACGCGCGCGAGCGCGCTAGCTTTGCGCGCACGAATGCGGGCGCATTTGTAGAAAAATTGCTTGTTGCTTCCGGCGCGGCGAAAGCCCGGCGGCGCGAAACGCGGATGGCGCGTGCGTGACCGTTGCGGCGCCGGGCCATAGGCGGCGATGGCTTTGAGGAAAATGATGCGCTCGACCGTGCGTTCGGCAAAATTTAGCGCTTCCCTCAAACGCATTCCGCGGCCGCTCCAACCGAAACGCAAAATCGCGCCGAGCAACCACCCAGCCAAACGCAGCGCCGAAGCGCTGAACGCTTCGACGCGGGCTTGAGTGATGAGGGGGCGGGCTGATTGGGTCACGGCTGAGCATTGTGAGGCCTGCCGCAAGGCGGTCGGATTGATTTCGGGCGGAGGGCTGGTTTTGTGGACGTTTCTGAGAAAAAAGCATGGATTGGTGTGTTGCTTATCCGCGGGTTCGACACTTCCGTCACTGCTGACTGGAGCTTAGTGGAAAACGATGCTGAACTCGCGATTGGCGCCGACTCGCGCCTCGTGGGCGCCGCCGTCTGTTGCGCGGAGGTCGTAGACGCCGACGGGTGTGACCAAGGCGGCGCGGGCGAGAGCGCCGTCCGATGAAACGGCGATAATCTGCAGCTCGGTCGCGTCTCGCTGCGGGAATGAATTGAGCCAGACGCCTAATGCGTTGGTCGCGGAGATGCGGCCGCGGCAAACGCCTGCGTCCAACTCGAAGTGCGCCGCGCCGCGAATTGCTTCATTGCCGAACCGGCCCTCAAATCGCGTCGCGGTTAGCGGACAGGGCCTGCCTGAATTTGAAATGGCCGCGCGAAACGGCGCCGCCAACATCATCGCTGTCTGTTCGATCGAGGCAGTCCAGCGCGCGTTTGACAGCACGCTGACGCTGTCGCCGCTTTCGGGATAGAGGACGAGTGCGCTGCGTGCGCCGTCAGTCACACCCGCATGATGCACAATGCGCGCGCCATCCTGATCGCGGCCAATGCGCCAGCCGAAGCCCACCGCGACATCTCGGTCCTCCATCACGGTCGAACCGTCATTCAGCATCGCCGGCGTCCACATCATCTCGCGCGTCGCCGGTGAAACGATTGCGCCCGAGAGCACGCGTGCGCCGAACAGCGCCAAATCCCGCGACGAGCCACGAAACCCGGCGCCGCCCCAGGAATAGCTGTAGTCATGCGGCGGAACCGGCGTCACGCCGCCAGCATCGGTGAAGTCGTATGCGATCGTCGCGTGAGAATCGCCGCCAAGCTCAGGCCCAATGTCGAGGTCATGCAAAAGAACGCGCCCCACATAGTCGAGGAACGGTTCGCCTGCGCTTTCTTCAACGGCTGCGCTGAGCAAGGTGAAACCGTACGAGCTGTAATTGTAGGAGGCGCCTGGTTCGGCGATCAGGGTTCGTCCTGAGAAGACGCCGATGGCGTCCGCCGTCGTGTTGAAGCGCACATCGCCGCGCTCAGAATCCACGTCCTGATAGTGCGGGATGCCCGAGGTGTGCGCCGCCAATTGTCGCGCGCTCATCGCTGGCCAAGCATCCGGGAGGTAACGCACGATGGAGCGCACCGGCGCATCGAGATCGAGGTCGCCGTCCTCGGCGAGGCGCGCCGCAGCAGTGGCGGTGATCAGTTTTGAGACGCTGGCGAAACGGAACGTCGTGTCTGCATCGACGGGCAAGGCGCGTTCCATATCGCGCAGCCCCGCCGAGCCAAGCCAAACGATGTCGCCGTCGCGCACGAGCGCTGCCGACATGCCTGGCACGCCGTTGGCCTCAACGAGTGCTTCCAGGATGGCTTCCGAGATCCGCCCAGCGTCGCTATCGCGCCCTGCTTCAGCCGCAGCGCTTGACGCAAGAACCAATGCGCATGCGGCGCCGCACGCCAAAGAAACGACCTTCCGGCACGGGAGTTCACGCATCCGTCTTCTTCCTCAAGAGCAATGGCGAAGGCGCCTTGTTGAGGCCGTGAGGTGCGCTCATAAGCCTTGCACCGGCAAGAAAAGCTTGGTGAAGTTCGGAAAAGATCGCCATCTATCAATGAGTTCGAACGACAGCGCCGCCGCCGGAAGACTAGACTTATGCGTTCGCACGCAGCGCGTCCGCTTTGTCGGGCGCGAGGCGAAATTGTCCGACCTATCGTTTCGTCTGCTTCAGTTGCTCACCGAGCGTGCGCCGGCGGCTGTGAGCTTCGAGGACATCGAACGCGTGGTCTGGGCCGCGCAGGTCACCCGCGAAACCATGAAGCAGCGGGCCAAATTGTTGCGCGACGCGTTGGTCGCGCTGGGCCTGCCCGAGGAGGCGATCGCGGCCGTGCGTTCGGTCGGATACCGCTTGACCTTCCCGGCCGGTGTCTATGACGCGCCGGTTCGCGGCGCCGTTCTCGGACGCCTCCGCGACTGGCGCGCGTTGGCGGCGGCGGGCGGGTTTGTCGTGGTGATCGCCGCCGCAGCTCTGATCGCTGGCGGACTTTGGGGTCAACCACCGAGCGCGCTTCAAGTAGCTATCGTCCAGACGCCGGCGACAACCGATGTCGATCCCGAAATCTTGAGCAATGTCTCTCGCGATCTGGCGAACTATCTCGCGCGCGTGGAGGGCGTCGATGTATTGGCGGCCGCGTCGGGTGAACGTGCAACCGACCTGATCGTCGATTTTGCGATCACCGGGCCTCAGACGGACGCCCGTCTCTCGCTGCGGCTAGTCGATCGACACAGCGGTTTGATCCTGTGGGCCGAAGACTATCCGTTTGATGCATCGGACTACGGCCGTTCGCTTGCGCACTTTGCCAGCAACATGCACGCCAATGTCGAAACGCTCAGCTTGAAGCTGGGGCGTAACGGCCAGGAGCGTCAGCCGCGCGCGGCTCGGGAAGAGTACGAAGCGATCCTCGCATTGACTCGGGGCGCAGGCGAACAGGATCTGCAGGTGGCGCAACGTCGCTTGGACACATTGGTGGCGCAGCGGCCTGCGTTTGCTCTAGCGCGCGCGTTGCGCATTCGCGTCACGGCCGATTTGGTCTTGCGCCACGATCAAGACCCGCGCTCCGCCGCGAGCGCAGTCACCGAGGCGCGTTCGCTGGTCGAGGACTATCCCTTCGCGGCGGATTTCAAATACACGTTGGCGCGCGCCCAGATGGCGGCGGGCGATGAAACCGGCGCCTTGGGCAACCTCTACGCCGCCGCGCGTGACCTCCCATTCCTGGAACGCGATATCCTGGCGTTGGAGCGCCAGATCGCGGACGCCAACGCAAGCGTGGCGACGCGCTGAGCACCGGCAGATGGGTTGGTGTTCCGGTGCGCGCCGGCTCACGTTGCGGTGATCGGTGCGCGCCTCTCGGAGACGTGAGCGCGGGCGCTGGCTGACCTCAGCTAGCGTTTCGGTATGCGGCGGTTTCTTGCATCATCTGTGGTAGTGGGCGTTCTGGCGGGCGCGAGCGCCTTGGCGCAGACCGAAGGCACAACAAGTTGGTACTCGATTGTTGCAGATAGTGGCGCAACGCTCGGTCATGTCTCGCTGGAAGTCGTGCCCCGCGCGGACGGGCGCGAGCTGATCGAGAGCCAGCAGATTTATCTGCGTGAAAGCGGCGGGCTTCCGCATCGTGCGCGCACGCGAACAATTGTGCGCGAAGATTCCGATGGCCGCGCACTGGAGATTAATTCCACCTCGTCCATGGGAAGATTTCGCACGCGAACCCGCGCGCAGATCGAAGGCGAGCGCGTTGAGGTCCAGCGCCACACGCCAAGCGGAACTACCCGCGAGACGATCAATTTGCCAGCCGGCGTGCGCTTTGATGATGGCGATGCGCTGGTTCAGGCATGGGCGCCTGATCTTACGCCGCGCCTGGAGTTTCTCAATTTCGACAGCGACACGATGGCGGTCGAGCGCATCGTGATCGAAGCGCGGGGCGCGCCGGATGCGCAGGGGCGGCTTGCGGTGATCCGTTGGCGCTATGAGGGCGAGCAATTGCGCGGCGTTGCGCGCTTGGTGCTGGAGCGCGGCCGTGTTGTTGAAGTTGCGCAGCCGATGTTCGGTGAGACATTTCGGACGCGCCTTACCGATCGCGCCAGCGCACAAAGGGCGCATCCCCCTTACCAGGTCATTCCAAACATGGCGCAGCGCTCGCCGTTTCGCATTTCTCCCGAAGCGCGGCGGGGTCAGATGCGCTTCCGCTACGAGTTTCGCGAGGGTGTGACGTTTCCGCTGCCGCAAACGGGTGAGCAACGCGTGCGGGTTGAGCAGGGCTTCGCTACGCTCGACATCTGCGGCGATTGCGGGCCGGGGCTCGGCATGGATGCGGCGACGCTTGCGGACGCCTCGCGCGCAACGGCCTGGCTGCAAAGCGATCATCCGCGGCTACAGGCGATGGCGGCGGCAATTCGAAGCTACAATGTCTCGGATGCGCGCAAGATGGAGCTGCTATTGGAGCGCGCCATTCCGTACCTGGAAGAAGCTGACTTCAACGGACACTACTCGGCTTTGGATACGCTGGAGCGCCGTTCAGGCGATTGCACCGAGGCGGCTGTGTTGCTTGCTGCTCTCGGACGCGCCGCCGGCATACCAACGCGGGTGGCGAGCGGCGTTTCCTATTCAAATCAGAGCTATCACGGCGTTAGCAACGCTTTCATCCCGCACAGCTGGACGCTGGCTTTTGTGGACGGCGCTTGGCGGAGTTTTGACTTGTCGCTGCGCGCGTTCGATAGCGCGCACATTGCGCTGACAATTGGCGACGGCGATCCACGTTCGATCGCCGCCGCCGGTCAGTTGGCGAGCCTATTGCGCCTCGACAGCATTGCTGAGGTCCGCCGCCGCGGCGATTGACGTCTCAGCTTCATCGCGTGCGGCCGTGCTTGACGGCGCGGCGTCTTCATAGACGACAGGCGCGTCGGGCGCTGGCGTGGCATGCGCGTCTGCGATTTGCTCGGTATTCTCCGTGCTGACTGCACCGATGATGGTGAGGTCTGTGCGTGTCGAAGGATCTTGCGCCGCGGCGATGGTTGGCAGCGCCAACGCAGCAACGACAAGAGCTACACCGAGTTTCAATTTGTGGGACATGATTGTCTCCCTCCTAACAACGAGAAGGAGAGCGCAGGTTTGCGTTGGTCCACAATACACGCGCATTCAACAACGCGTGTTCTGCATAGCTTCTCGCGATGTTGTGAGAAGCGCGGGTGTGTTGCTCACGGGCGCGTGATTAATCGCGGAGCGCTGAACAAAAAAAGAGCCGCAGCGCTATCACGCGCCGCGACCCTCAATTTCCCCGCCCGTTAGCTGTTACTTGGCTTCGAGAACTTCCAGCAGGTTGTTCTCGCTCAGCACCTTCGCCGCATCGTGGATGCGCTCGTATGGGAGCTTAGCGCGCTGGGCGATGTCGAGCAGCGTATGCTCGCCGTCTGATTGATTCAGCATCCAGAACACCGGCAAGTTGGCGTCGTAGGCTTTCTTGTCGCCGCCGATGGCGCCGTAGAGGCCGCGCTTGCCGAGGTTCGGCTCACCGTGCGGCGCCAGGTTCACCGTTTTGTACTCGTTCTCGAGGACGTCGATGATCTGCAACGTGTTCTTGTACGACTTCTCGAGTGCGTCCGGCTTGATGAAATCCATGTTGTCGCCCGAGGTGTGATACTCGGGGAACAGGCCAAAGCGCGAACGCAGCAGCAGGCCAACATTCAGGCGGAACGCCGGCGAGTTGTATTGGCGCTCGTCGTAGCCGTAGGGCCAGAAGTCGATGATGTTCGGGTTGGCTTCCTCGTCACGCAGGATTTTCTCAACCGCGCGGTCGACGATCGCGTCGCCGGCTTGGCTGCGCTTATAGGTGGGGCCACCCGGATCGCCGACGCATGACAGGATCAGGCCGTTCTTGATGCGCTTGATCTTCTCTTCGTTGCGCGACAGCCAGGTGATCGAGCCGATCGTGCCCGGCGCGAAGATGAACTGGTACGAGTAGCGCGTCTTGCCCTGCAGCGAGCTCAGCGCCCGCGCCAGGTGGGTGTTGACGCTCATGCCCGAGCAATTGTCGTTGGCGAGCGAGGGGTGGCAGCAATGGGCCGAGAACAGGAAAATCTCGTCGCTCTCGCCCTGCAGGAAATATTCGCCGTAGGTCAGCGAGCCGTTCGGGTTGTGGTCTGAATCGATGAACGCCTCGTACTCGCCGTCCGGCAAGCTCATCAGCTGGTCGTGGCTCATGCAGAAGCCCCAGTTGATGGTGTAATAGCTGGTCCGGTAGGGGATCAGGTCCGGCTGATCCGGCATGGTGAAGATGTGCTTCTTCAGGTCCGCCAGCTGGAATTTGCCGTTGATCGGGCCTGAATAGTTCAGCACGTGCAGATTGTGCTTCTTGAAATCGATGATCTTGTTGCCAGCTGGGTCCTTGATCCAGGCGTCGCGGATATTCCACTCGGGCGCGATCGTCCAATCGAACGCCTGGGTGCCTGACGGCACTTCGTGGATCTGCAGATCGATCTTTTCTTGGATGTGGCCGAGCGTCTCGCGGACGCCGTTGCCAGAGATCGAACGGCAGATTGGGTAAATGCCGTTGGCGAAGTCCCACAGCTCCTGGCCGATGCCCGGCTGGTAAAGCTTTTGGACGAGTGACTCACGAATAACGGGCATTGGCAGGTTTCCTAAAACGCGACGGATCGCCGTTCTCCAACGCGTAAAGCAGGTTCCGGGCCGCACCACTTTGCGCCCACGGCTGCTCGCGCGCCGATAGTGACTTCCAAATTTTGTCGGGATTTTCCAGGTGCCGTCAGAGCGGCCATTTTGTCAAGCAAAACGCTTGCAGCTTTGTGCTTTCCGCTTCGCTGACGAAGCCGTTGACGGAGGCGGAATTTGCTGCGCGTAACAGCGTGCGGGCGGCACGAGGGTTGCAGCCTTAATGGCCGGCGCAAAAAACGCGCGAAGCCCGGTGAGTTGGGGTCATGAAAGTCGTTCTATTTTGCGGCGGTCTCGGTACGCGCATCCGCGAGTATTCCGAAAGTGTGCCAAAACCGATGATCCCGATCGGTCATCAGCCGATCCTTTGGCATGTGATGAACTATTATAGCCAATACGGGCACAAGGATTTCGTGCTGTGCCTTGGCTACAAGGCCAACACGGTAAAGGATTTTTTCCTTAACTACAAAACCCAGACCTACGGCGATTGCATCGTCGAAGGCTCGAAGATCGAGATGCTCGGCGCGCGCGAAGAAGATTGGCGCGTGGCGATGATCGATACCGGCGTGTGGCGCAATATCGGCAGCCGCCTCTGGGCAGTTCGTGATCACGTGAAGAACGAAGAGATGTTCCTCGCCAATTACAGCGACGGTCTTTCCAACGTGAATCTCGATGACATGATCGAGCAGTTCAAGAACAGCGACAAGATTGCGTGCTTCCTGGCCGTGCATCCGCCGGTGACGTACCACATCGCCGACATCGCCGAGGATGGCCGCGTTAATCACTTCATGACTTCGGATCGCTCCGAGATCTGGATCAATGGCGGCTTCTTCCTGCTGAAGCCGGAAATCTTCGACTATATGAATGACGGCGAAGAACTCGTGGTCGAGCCGTTTGAACGGTTGATCAAAGAGAACAAGCTGATGGCCTACAAGCACACCGGTTTCTGGCGCTCGATGGACACGCTGCGCGATCGTCAGGTGCTCGAAGACATGATGGAAAAGGGCGACATGCCTTGGCGCGTCACCAGCAACGGCAACGATAAGAAGCTGACCTAAGATGCTGTCGCTCGACCTCGCGCGGCCGGGCAAGACGCTGCGCGTTCTGGCGCTCGGCGCCCATTCCGATGACATCGAGATTGGCGCGGGCGGGGCGATCCTGTCGTGGATTGCTTCTGGCGCTGAGGTTTCCATCGATTGGTGTGCGCTGAGTGCGCCTGGCGAACGCGCTGATGAAGCGCGCGCGAGCGCCATGGAGTTTCTCGCCGGCGCAAAGCACGCCGAGATCCATCTCGGCGATTTTCGCGACGGGTACTTTCCCGCTGAACGCACGGCAGTGAAGGACTGGGTCGAGGGGTTAAAGCGCCTGGAGAAGCCGGACGTCGTGCTTTGTCACCAGCGTAACGACGCGCACCAGGATCACCGCATGGTCTGCGAACTGGCCTGGAACACGTTCCGCGATCACCTGATCCTCGAGTACGAAATTCCAAAGTGGGATGGCGATCTTGGTCAGCCCAACATCTACGTGCCGCTCTCCGAAGAGGTGCTCGCGCGTAAGATCGAGCTGCTGCACAAGCACTTCGGCACGCAACGTTCCAAAGCTTGGTTTGACGACGAGACCTTTCGCGGCCTCGCGCGTCTGCGCGGCATCGAGTGTCGTGAGCGCTACGCCGAGGCGTTCTTCGCGCGCAAACTTTTATTGAAATAGGACGACGACGATGGCTCACCGCGGCTTTGAAAAATCCAACGCGCTGCGCGAGAAGGGTCAGCGCTTGATCCCAGGTGGCGCGCACACCTACGCCAAGGGCGACGACCAATATCCGTTGCTCGCGCCCGGACACATTGTGCGGGGCAAGGGCTGCCGTGGTTGGGACGCCGACGGCAACGAATACATTGAATACGGCATGGGCAACCGCGCCGTCACGCTTGGCCACGCTTACGAGCCAGTGCTCGCGGCGGTGCGCGCTGAGCTTGAGAACGGTGTGAACTTCACGCGCCCGGCTGCGATCGAAGTTGCGGCGGCCGAGAAGTTTCTCTCGATGATCCCCAACGCCGAGATGGTGAAGTTCTCGAAGGACGGCTCGGACGCCACCTCTGGTGCAGTGAAAATCGCGCGCGCTTATACGGGGCGGGACATCATCGCGATTTGCGGAGATCACCCGTTCTTCGCGGTAGATGATTGGTTCATCGGCACCACGCCGATCAATGGCGGCGTGCCGCAAGCGGTCACCGATCTGACGGTGAAGTTTAAATATAACGACATCGAAAGCGTCAAAGCGCTGCTGGCGAAGCATCCCAAGCAGATCGCTGGCTTCATCCTGGAGCCAACGCGCGGCAACGACCCGAAGGACAACTTCCTTCACGAGCTGAAGCGGCTCGCTCACGAGGATGGCGCGCTGTTCATCCTGGACGAAATGATTTCCGGCTTCCGGCTGCACAATTATGGCGCGCAGCACATGTACGACATCGACCCGGACCTCTCGACCTGGGGCAAGGCTATCGCCAACGGCTTCTCGGTTTCGGCGCTCGCCGGCAAGCGCGAATTCATGCGACTCGGCGATCTCGTGCAATGGGACAAGCCGCGCGTCTTCTTGATGTCGACGACGCACGGTGGCGAAACCCACGGTCTCGCCGCGATGATGGCGACGATGGACGTTTACAAGAACGAACCGGTCATCGAACATATGGTTCGCGCCGGCAAGCGCCTCATGACCGGCATCGAGCAAGCGGCGCGGGCGCGCGGCGTCCACGAGCACATCAGTGTCATGGGCATGCCGTCAAACGCGGTTTTCGGCACCACTGGTCCGGACAAGAAGCCGAGCCAAGCCTATCGCTGCGTTCTGCTTCAAGAATTGATTAAGCGCGGTGTCATCGCGCCATCCATCGTCGTCTCTTATGCACACAAAGACTCGGACGTCGATCAGACCATCGAAGCGTTCGACGGCGCGATGGAAATTTATGCGCGCGCGCTCAGCGATGGCGCCGAGAAGTTCTTGGTTGGGCCGCCATCGGACATGGTCTATCGGGCGTACAATAAGAAGCCAGAAGGCGCAGGATCTGCGGCCTGACGCGCCAGGCTCTGAAATTTTCGAACTTTACCAGTGCGATAGATCGTTTTCGGTCGCTTTCGGTTAACCGCGTTCGGGCATGCTCCACTCACATGCCATGCTTCCCGCGGCGTGAGTGGAGCCTGCGAATGCCCCCCCGTAACCAGCGCGTTAATCAGACCTCAGCTGGAATTCTCGCCGCGAGCGCAATTTGTTGCGATGTGGGCCGTTCTGGCGGAATTCTGTCCCGTTCACTCTCATCATTCGGATCTCCGGGTGAGCCTGGCGGCTTGGGGGAAGTCTTGCGTATCAATCCATTTGCTTCGCTGTTTGCGGCGTCACTGATCGTGCTCACGCCGGTCCATGCGGCAGCTCAAACTCAACAAGAACAAGTGACGCGCCAAGAGAGCGTCTCAGTTCGTGATCGCGATCGTCCAGAGTATGATGCTCCTGGCCGCCGTCTTGGCGCGTTCAATCTGAACGCCGCGCTCGACCTCGCTGTCACCAGCACCGACAACCTGTTCGCCGCGCCGGACGGCGCCCCGAGCGATGTTGACGACATCATCTACAGCGTGGCGCCGAATGCGTCGCTGAGCTCGGATTGGTCGCGTCACTCATTCGCGATCGATGCGGGTGCAGTGTTCCGTAGCCACGAGGACTTCTCAAACGAAGATGCTGACGATCACTTTGTCCGCGCCGCTGGCCGCTTTGACATCGGTGAGAACACAGCGCTTCGCGGTTCGACTCGTTCGTCTCACCAAGTGACGCCGCGTACCGATCCGGACTCGCCCTTCATCGGCGACCCGGTGGAGTACGATCGCATGGATACCGGCTTCGGCATCACGCATCGCTTCGCCCGCTTCACCGCGAGCCTCGATGCAAACAACAGCGAATACGAATATGACGGCGCGCAATCGTTCCGTGACAACGAAGAGAGCGCTCTGCGCGGCCGCATCGAAGCTGAGGTGAGCCCGCGTATTGGACTCTTGCTCGCGGCCACGGTCGACGAGCGCGACTATAACAACTCGCCCCAGTTCAACTCGGACGGCCAAGCCTACATGGTCGGCGTTACGCTCAATTCCGATCTGATGCGCGGCGAAGTTTCGGTCGGCCAGTTCGAGCGTGATTATGCTGGGATGACCGGCAGCTTCGATGGCGTGGCCATTGCGGGCAATGTCGAATGGTACGTGACGCAGCTGACCACGATCACTGTCGACGCGCGCCGCGATGCCGATGATCAAATCGGCGCCTTCTCGGGCGAGCCCTACATCACCGAAGAGTTCGGCGTTCGGGTCGATCACGAATTGCTTCGCAACGTGATCCTGACGGGTTCGGCGCGCTTCGGTAGCCGCGATTACGAGACCATCGCGCGCGAAGACGAGTACAATGAGTGGGAAGTGGGCGCTGACTACATGCTCAACCCGCACGCCGCTGTGCGCTTCCGTTATCAGCACGACCAAGTTGATTCGCCGGCTTACCGCGACTACGAGGTCAATCAGGCGACGCTTGGCCTGACGCTGCGCCTCTGAGCGGCGACGCAGGCGTCTTGGGCTAGTGAGCTTGGGTATGCCCGCGGAAGACAAAAAGCCAAGGCGTCCCAAAGCAGGGACCGCCAAAAAAAGCGCCGCGCGGAAACGTGCGGCGCAGGGCGTTTCTCTGGCTGACGCGCTCGCTGAAGCCGCTTGGGCAGAAGCAGACTCCGCGCTCGCGCAGGCGTTGGCCGACTTTGACGAGGCGGAAACCGCTGAACGCAAGCGGGCCCGGAAGGACGCGATGGCGCGTTTAGGCCAGGCGCTTTCACGCGCAGCCCGCAAACGTGGCCTCACGCGCGTCGGAGAACTCGATGAGCGCGTCGAATTCAACGCCGACGACCACGAGTTGAACGCCTCCGTCGCGAAAACGCCGAAGAGCGTACGTATCCAAGCTCGGGGTGTGGTCCGGGGCGGTGAAATCCTTGCCAAGCCGCGGGTTGCGCCCGTTGAGCGGAAGAAGCGGTGATGAGCGATTGGACGCTCTGTATCGATTTCGGTACGGCATTTTCGAAAGCGGCAGTGGCGCCCACGGGCGCCTGGTCGCGTTTCGATCCCGCTACTGTCCGACCGTTGATGCTTGGCGCTGAAGGGCAGAACGCTTTTTTGCTCGAAAGCGCAGTGTTTGTAGATCAAGACCGCGTTTTGTTCGGTCGCGCCGCGCTGAGCGAAGCCGAGGCGCAGGCGGGCGCCAAGCGCGCCGCGTTACGCTCGTTCAAAACGCTGCTGAGCGTCAGTGATCTTGAGCGCGCTTTGAATACCAACGCGCCGGCGACCATCGATCCGCATCGCATCTTTCAGATGCGCGATCTGATCGTGCTTTATCTGGCTTACCTGCTGGCCGCGATCGACCGCGCCATTCAAGCCGATCCGATACTCGCACAGGGCGGATCGTTCAGCCGCCGCTATGCGGCGCCGGCTTGGCGCAGCGGCGATAGCGCCGGGATGCACAACGTCATCGTGCGGTTGTTCGGCGAGGCTGAAGCGTTTCGCGCTGTAGCTGGCAAGCGTCTGCTTTCGCCGGATGGCATTTCGCTTCGTACCATCAGTGATGCGCTTCCTAAGGCGGCGGAGCAGGCGCAGCCGTTGGATATGGGTCTCATCTACGAAGCCACGGCGGCAGCCGCGTACACGTCGGTCGGGCTCGAGGGCTCCGGTTCGCACATGATCGTCGTTGATATGGGCGCCGGCACAACTGACATAGCCGCGCTCGCACGCCTTGGCCCGCGCACGATCGAGCTGCCCGAAGCGCGGGTCACGCTGAAGCAGGCGGGGGATTTCATCGATCGCGTCATCGCCAATCGCGTGCTCGAAAGCGCCAAGTGGGCAAAGCGGCCGGGAGAGAAGGCTGAGCTTTGGTCGGTGCTGATGAACCAGATGGCTGACATCAAAGAAGCCATCATGGCTGACGGCCGGGCCACGCTTCGCAACCAGGGCCGCAGCATGACGCTCTCGCTCAAGGATGTTGAGAAGGACCAGGACTTCCGCGAATTCCAGAAGAGTTTGCGCCAGGCCTACGACCACGCGCTTGCCATCGTGCGCGACGATGCGCGTGCGCGCGGCCGATCCGAAGTGCAGGCGATAGCGGTTGGCGGCGGCGCTTCGGCGCCGTTCATCCAGGAGCTGATCCGGCGGAAAATGGAATCGACACGTCCACGCGTTATCCCGCGTCCGGCGACGCCTGACTGGGCGCATGCACGTGAGTTCAGAGGCAATCTGGCGCCGGTGTTTCCCCAGCTCGCCATTGCAATCGGTGGCGCGTTGGCGCCGGAGAGCATGCTTGCGGCGCGCGGCGGCGTTAATCCCCCCGCAAACGACCGAAGCGATATTCCGGCGGAACGCGATTGACGTAGACGGCTGTCTGCGCGCGTGGCCGGCGCTGCAGTGCGGTCATGGCGCGGCGTACTGCGGTGATCGGCGTGCGATCCCATGCCGTTACGAGAACGCATTTGTCCGCCAACGCCGCGATCGCTGCGCCCTCCGGGCCGACGAGGATAGGCGGGCAATCCAACACGATCAGATCGTAGCTTTGCCGAAGACGAAGGACAAGCTCGTTGAAGCCAGGCGCCGCGGCGGCGTTGCGCCAGGGGCCGCGCGCGCGGGAGGCGGGTATGAAATGCAGACCCGTCTCAGCTTCCTCGCCGACGAAATTCTGCCATTGGTTGGGCTCCTCGCAGGCATCGACTAGCCCTTCGTCTGGATCATAGCCGAGCGAGCGGGTGAGCGAGCGGCGGCGTAGATCGCAATCAATGACAACGACCGTGCGCCCTTGCTGAGAGGCTGAGATCGCGGTGCACAGCGCCGTGGTGGTTGCGCCCTCATTGGCGACTGCCGCGGTGAAGGCGACCACGCCGTCGCTGCTGATGGCACTTTGCAAATTGCGGAAGGCCGTCGCGAAGGGCGAGGACGGGAGAAACGCTAGGCAGCCGAGAGGCGAGCGTTGGTCCGGCGGCAATTGCCGCAATACGCGCGGCGTCAGCTCCGGCGCGGCGCCCAAAATGGCGTAGCCGCGATTTTTTCCGAAGCTGGACAGAGACGTCACGGTGTTGCGGCCGAGTTCGCGCACGAACGCTATGAGCAAGCCCGCGGCGACGCCAATTGGCGCCCAAAAGATCAGTGATCTAAGCGGCTGCAGTCCGCCGCTTAGATCATAGCCTACACCTGCGCCGGTGACGGCCGCGGCGATGACGAAAAACAGCAACCACTGACGGCGCACACCACGTCGCAGACGCGCGAGTGCAAGCGACTTCGACGGAGGCCGACGCAGAGTCGCGGCACCGCGCGTGCCCGGCTCTTCATACCGGGGCCGCTCACCAGTCAAAGGCGATGTCACCAATTACTCCTCCGAGCCCTCGCCAACGCCTGTACAGCAACGCTCGTTCCAACAGCCATCCACAGCCTATAGCCAGAACTCAGGCGAATTCGAGAGCAATTGTTAGTCAGCGTGGCGAAGTTATCCACAAGCCGGTCTGTGCTGCTCACCGTTTTCCCGCGCGAAGCGCTGTCTCTGGTATTGTGAATACCGTCATTCAAAAATAACCAATCAAGGGCGGGAAGACATTGCAGTTTCGCGCGAGAGGTACTTAATCACGCGAGCGACACGTCAGGAAAAACCATGCTCATCCAACTTCCCAGCGGCTCACCTGAGCCGCAGGGACCGCAGAACGCGGATCAAGAAAGTACGACCTTCGAAGCTGGGCTTCGTCGCGACCTCGCGAGCTCTCCGATCGTTTCGTATGACTCGGTGCTGGGTGGAGCCGCCAAGCGCGCTGTTGATCTTACAATTGCACTGATCACGACGCCGGTTTGGGCGCCGCTGCTGCTGCTTGCTGCCGGCTGGTCGAAGCTGCGCGATCAATCGCCTGTGTTTTTAATCGACGAACGCATCGGCTACGGCGGTCGTTCATTCCAGTGCTACTCGCTGCGCGTCTCACCGACGGTGAAAGTGGCGGAGGGCGGAAACTCCTTCGCAAACGATGCGGCGGCCAAGGCAAGCTCTCGCCGCATCCGTTGGCGCAACGCCTTCGAACGCTTGCCGCAGATGCTGAATGTTATTCGCGGCGATATGGCGATCGTGGGGCCGGGTGCGCTGGCGCGTGAACAGCTTGAACCGATGAAATCAGCCCGGCGTTATTATCTCAGCGCGCGTCCGGGCGTTGTCGGTATCAGCACGATTATCGGCGGCAGCGGTGATCCCAGCCAATACAAGATCTACGCGATGTCCTGGGCGATCACGACCGACGCGCTGATCTTCTGGGATGGCCTGCGCGCGTTGCTGGATGACCGGGAGGAGCTCTGGAAGCCGAGCTTCACCCAGGCGAACCCTGGACAAAGCACCAGCGGCATCGTCGTCCGCCGCCGCTCCTAATTACGAGACGCTGTAATAGGACTTGGACTCGTTGAAGTAGAGCGAGTCCGCATACGACTGCCAACGCGGCAGAACGTAGTTCAGCGCGATGCCCAGAACGTTTCCGCCTGCGGCTTCGGTTTGCGCCACGGCGGCGCGCATCGCGCCGATTGGCGTGCGGCCGGCGCGTGCGATGAGCACGGTGGTGTCAGCGCGGCCAACAACGATCCGTGTTTCGGCAACCGCCAGGATCGGCGCGCAATCGAGGATCACCAGATCGTAGTGGGCGCGCAGTTCTTCGATCAACGTGCCCATGGCGTCCGAGCCGAAAACGTCGCGCGGGGTGAAGCCCGAAGCGGCGATCGGCAGCACGTGCGCGTCTGAGTTCGGGTCCTTAACGATCGCAGAACGCCACGGCGCTTCGCCCGCCAGCACTTGCAGGATGCCGACATCGGTCTCGATATCGATGACGTCGTTGATCGATTGCTTCCGCAAATCGCAGTCAACGACGCAAACCTTTTGGCCTGACATCGCCGCGACGCGCGCGAGGCACATCGAGATCGTGGTTTTGCCTTCGTCCGGCAGCGCTGACGTGACGGCCACTACTTTCGAAGAAAGATCGAGCTTCGAATAGACGATCACCGTGCGCAGAACGCGCAGCGATTCCGTGAACGCCGACATCGGACGCCCGACGAGATAGCCAGACGGGTGACGCTCGGCCGGTGGCATCTGGCGCATCAGGCGTTTCGAGATCGTGGGGATCGATGAGATCGACGGCACGCCGACCTTCGCTTCGAGGTCGTCGGCGTTCTTTACTGATTGGTCGAACAGTTCAGCGATCAAGCCGGCGCCAACGCCGACGAGCAGACCTGCCGCCAGCATCATTAGCAGCGCAAAACGAAGTTGCGGCGAGGAGGGTTGGCCAGGAAGCGTCGCCGCCGACAGCAGGCGCGTCGTCGGTGAGCTCAATTGCGATTGGTCGGCCGAGTTCTGATAGCGCTCAAGGAAAGACTCGTAGAGCGAGCGCGACTCTTGAGCTTGTTGTTCAAGATCACGCAGGCGCTGTTGGGCGGCGGCGTTGTTGACGCGCGCAGGCCGAGGGGCGCTGTTGCTGCGCATTTGCTGCAGTGATTGCACCTGCGAGCGGGCGCGCGTCACTTCGCCTTCCATGTTCGCCTGAACGCGCTGCATTTCGCGGTCGATTTGCGCGTCCACATCGCGGCGCTCAATTTGTATTGCTTGCACCGCCGGATGAGTCGGCAAGTACCGGTTTTCCAAATCTTGCTGACGGCGGTCGATGTCCGCCTCGCGCTCGCGCAACGAGTTGATCGTGGCCGAGTTCGCGGCGCTTGCGAGAGCGTCGATGCCTGCTCCTGACGAGCGCAGGTCGCGGAACTGGCGCAGGCGCGCCTCGCGTTCCGCCAGATCGCCCTGTGCAGATGCCAGCTGGCCGGCGACGTTGTCGGTCTGCGGCTCGATCACGACGTCATCGGGAGTGCCGATGCCGGACTCGAGACGGAACGTGTTGAGCGTGTCTTCCTTCGTCTGCACGTCCTCGCGCAGTTCAGCCAGGCGGCGCGAAAGCCATGAATTCTCGCTCATGGCGCCGCTGGCGCTCATGTTGAGCTGGCTGGCGAGGTAAACATCGGCATAGGTGTTGGCGATCAGCTGCGCGCGTTGCGCCGTCGAAGAGCGCGCGCTGATTTCAATGATGCCGGTTGGATGGGGCGTGACGATGATGGCGCGCGCAAGGTCTTCGGCCAGGCCAGGTGTTTCCTGAGTGCCGGTCTGCATGCCGAGCGCGGCCGCGAGTTCACCCATCAGCGCAGGCGAGCGCAGCAGCGCCACTTCTGCGTCAAGCGGTGAGATTTGCGCAGCTGTCGTTGCTGCAGGTTGATTCACCATGAGCATGGCGGTCGCGGTGTAGGTCCGCGGCTGTAGCATGATGATCGCGAACGTTAGTACAGCCGCAACGGCTGCGCCGATCGTGATCAGCCACATCCGCCGGCGGAACATGCTCTTGGCCGCTGTGATGCCGAGCATGTCGGCAAGGCCACGCGGAGCATCCCCGCGCTTGTTCATTGCCGGCTCGTTACTGATCACGTTCATATGGTTCACGCGCAGCCCATTTCTTGGTGCTTGGTGTGACGGCCGAGGAAGGCATTAAGCCTAGCATTGCTGCAAAGCCAATGTCGTCCTCACGCGCGGCCATGCATGTTTTGCGCCGCGTCAACGTGTCGAAAAGAGCGCGGTGACGGATTAGCCGCGTCGCGTATTTTTAGAAGAGGCGTTCACCGATGCGAACGGTGTCGCCCGGCAGCACCGGCGTGGCGACCGTCAGCTCATATGAGCGTTCGACGTTCTCATTCGCGCGACGGATGAAAACGCGCGCGCGATTCGCGCGATAGGTGAATCCACCCGCCGTCGCCACCGCGTTCGGCACCGTGAGGTCGGCCGAGTACGGATAGGTGCCCGGGCGTTGGACTTCGCCGAGGATGAAAAACGGGCGGTAATTGGTGATTTCCACCGCAACACTTGGGTTGCGCACGTAGGTGCCGAGCGCCGCTTGCAGCGCCGTGGTGAATTCCGGAACGGTAAGTCCGCCGGCGCGGATCGAGCCCACCAGCGGGTAGGCGATCATGCCTTGCGAGCCGACCGTGAAGGGCCCGGTGAGATCCGGTTCGTTGAACACGGTAATGCGAATCTGATCGCCGGCGCCCAGCCGATACTCGGCAGGTGTGGCCTGGCCTTCAGTGGCGGGCGCCATTGTGGAGCAGGCGGCGAGCGCGCCCGCGCCCGCAGTAAGCGCTATCGAACGCAAAAATGCGCGACGGGTGTGCCAGATTGGCGATTTCATGAAGTGCGATCCTCATCGCGTTCCTACGCTATCGCCTAAAAGAAGCAAAGCAGGGGCCAGCCCAGAACCGTGCGTCCGCGACAATTTTCCCGTGGGCGCCTTCGGGTAGATGGAGTGTGCGAAAAGTAACCAAATCGATGTCGCGTTAGCCATGCCGCGATCCAAAAAAGCGTAATTCGGGAACTGCGTTGCGGCTCGGTCGAGGCGGGTGTTTTCATCGGGCGGTGAGTGTTCTGTGGCTCTTTCAGAGGTCGAAATCCCCCGTCGCGAGATTTCTCGAGGGGCGGGTGGGCTATGCCGTGGGCGACATTCACGGCCGCTCTGATCTCCTGGCCGACATGATCGCGATGCTCGAAGCGCGCACGATTGACGACACTCGCCTCGCCGGGCCGCCCGTAATTGTCTTCCTTGGCGACTACGTTGATCGCGGCCACGACAGTTCCGGCGTCCTCGGCATGTTGGCGGCGGGCCGCCCCCGTCACTGCGAGTGCCGCTACCTCCGTGGCAACCACGAACAGACCATGTTGGCGTTCCTAGAAAACCCGACGGCCAATCGCGGCTGGGCGCTGCAAGGCGGCGCCGAGACAATGATTTCTTACGGCGTGCGTCCGCCTGCGTTTAACGGCGCGCGCGAGGACTGGCAGCGCGCGGCGGACGATCTCCGCGCCGCCATGCCTCCAGCTCACCTGGATTTCCTCGCCGGTCTCGAACGCTATGTTGAGCTTGGCGACTACGCCTTCGTGCACGCGGGCGTGGACGACACCCGCTCGCTTGCCGACCAGACAGACGAGGCGCTGTTTTGGAGCCGTTCGGCCTTCACCGCCTCCAAGCGCGCGTTCTCGCACCGCGTCGTGCACGGCCATACGCCGGTCGATCAGCCTTATGCGGACAGCCGCCGCATCGCTGTGGATACCGGCGCCTATGCTTCCGGCATCCTTACGGCCGCCCGGTTCGAGGGGGAGGCCGTTACATTTCTCTCGGTCCGCCGCCCCAACGTGACCGTTTCGACGCCGTCCCGAACCGTGCTGGCTCACCAAGTGGATTGGGGCTAGGCGCGGCGCGAGGTCCGCTTGTTCGGGCGCGCGGCGCGGTTTACACCCCGGCGCACGAACAGGAGATTGCGGCATGGCGCAGAGCGGCGCGCACGGAAACATGGACGTCAGCGACCAGAAGGCGACCTTTCACGGGTTCCTGATGGCGTCGGTTTGGGGCTGCGGCCTCATCGCGCAATCGGTTGCTTTGCTGACGCTAGGTTTTGCGATTGGCGCGGGCTGGTGGGCCGGCTTTGTGGCGTTCGTCCTGATCGGCGTGGCGGTCGGCTTCTCATTCCGTCTCTCGGGCGTTTACTGGGCCGTGCAAGTGGCGTTCTGGGTGCTGATGGCGCTCGGTGGCCTCGTCATTCCGGCGCTGACTGGCGCAGCGGGCTGATCGTTGAAGATCGCCGTCCTCAAGGAAAGCGCGCCTGGGGAGACCCGGGTCGCGGCAACGCCGGAGACGGTCAAAAAGATCGTAGCGCTCGGCCACACCGTCACGGTTGAAACGGGCGCCGGTGCGCGCGCGAGTTTTCCTGACGAACAATTCAAAGCGGCAGGCGCAGAGATCAGCGCCGATGGCGGCATTGCCGCCGCCGGCCTTGTCGTCAAAGTGCGCCGTCCATCCGATGCTGAGATCGGCAAGATCAAAGCCGGCTCAGGGTTTGTGTCCCTGCTCGACCCGTACGGCGATAACGCAACGATCGAAGCGCTCGCTAAAGCCAACATCGACGCGGTGGCGATGGAATTCATTCCACGCATCTCGCGCGCGCAATCGATGGACGCGCTTTCATCGCAAGCGAACCTCGCTGGCTATCGCGCCGTGATCGAAGCATCCGGGCTCTATGGCCGCGCTTTCCCAATGATGATGACAGCCGCGGGCACGATCGCCGCCGCGAAGGTGTTCATCATGGGTGTTGGCGTTGCGGGACTGCAAGCCATCGCCACCGCGCGCCGTCTCGGCGCGGTTGTCAGCGCGACGGACGTGCGCCCGGCCACGAAGGAGCAGGTCGCTTCGCTTGGCGGCAAGTTCGTCGCGGTTGAAGACGAAGAGTTCAAGCAGGCGGAAACCACTGCTGGCTACGCCAAGCCGATGAGCGCCGAGTATCAGGCCAAGCAAGCTGCGCTCGTCACCGCGCATATTGCCAAGCAGGACATCGTCATCACCACGGCGCTGATCCCAGGTCGCGCCGCGCCAGTGCTCGTCACCGAAGCGCAGGCCAAGTCGATGCGTCCGGGCTCCGTGATTATCGACCTTGCTGTGGCGCAAGGCGGCAATTGCCCGCTCTCCAAGCCTGATGAATTGGTCGAGATCGGCGGCGTCAAAATTATGGGCTTCACCAATCTGCCTGCGCGTCTGCCGTCGGATGCTTCATCGTTTTACGCGAAGAACCTCCTCGCGCTGCTGCCATTGCTGACCGACAAGGACAGCAAAGCTTTTGCGCCGGCCTGGGATGACGAAATCATCAAAGGGGCGATGCTCAGCAGAGGCGGCGCCTTGGTGCATCCGCATTTTGCGCCGAAGAGCGCAGCATGAACGACGTCGAATTCGCCAAGCGCTATTATGAAGCGTGGAACAAACGCGATCTCGACGCGATCCTGACGCTCTATGCGGACGACATCGAATTTTCGTCTCCTTACATCGCAGCCCTCGGCTTTTCGCCGGACGGCGTGATCCACGGCAAAGACTTGCTGCGCCTCTATTTTGAGAAAGCGCTTGAGCGCGCGCCGCAGCTTACCTTCACGGCGGAAGCGCTTCTCGTTGGCGCACGCGGACACACCTTGATTTACCGCAATCATCGCGGCGAGCGCACTGCTGAAACCCATGAAACGGATGGCGTTGGCCTCGTCATCCGCGCGGACGCGACCTACAGTACCGAGTAGGTACGGAGGAACGCGCATGGCCGGTCTTATTCGTAACGCGATGTTCGCGGCGCTCGCAGCTGCGGCGCTCTCAATGACGCCAGCGCAGGCTCAATCGGCGAGCTCCGCGCAAGATCTGAGCTATTGCGCCGGCGCGGTCGCTGCGCACGCAAATCTCGATGTGCTGACCTATCCACGCGGCGCAAGCGGGGAGTGGGCGCCGGTGCTCGGGCGCATCCTTGAAGCGCTGAACCGCGAAGACGGCGTGGAGGGGATGACTGGCCGTTACGCCGCCAGCGCCTCGAAGGGCTATTGGGAAGAACAACCAGCAGCTCAACGCACTGCGGCTGCGAATGAGTGTCGCGCTCGTTTCGCTTCGTAAAAGGCGCGACGACTACCGGTTGACCTGACGCGAATTCCGCCTCTTAGTCCTCCCGCCGAATCCGCCCAATTGCGCATCGGGGAGCCCATGGAAGCGGTTGATCCGTTTGTCTTCTATCTCGCCATCTTCGTGCTGGCGATTTTCGTTGGCTACTACGTAGTCTGGTCCGTGACGCCGGCGTTGCACACGCCGCTCATGGCCGTCACCAACGCCATCTCTTCGGTGATCATCGTCGGCGCGCTGATCGCTGCCAGTGCGAACATGGAGGTGCACCCAACGCTTTTTGGGTGGGTCGACGGCGATGACGGCTGGGTCGCCAAGGGAGCTGGCGGACTGGCTGTGGTGCTGGCGTCGGTGAACATTTTCGGCGGCTTCCTTGTCACCCAGCGCATGCTGGCGATGTACAAGAAAAAAGAGAAGAAGTGACGTGAGCCCGGCCGACTGGCGCGCACTGATCGAAGCATATCTAGAAGGCCGCCTGTCGGCCGAAGCCTTCATGCGCCGTTTTGTTGATGGCTGGCGCACTGGCGGCGCCGCTCCACGTGCGATCGCGGCGATGCAATCGACGGTCGAGGCTTTTGAAGCAGACGTGCTCGAAGCTGGCGAAGAGGGCGCGATCAACGACGATGAGTTGCGCCAAGCCGCTCAGAGCGCGCTGGCTAATCTTGAAGAGGAGCCGGCCGTCGCGCCGCATACTTTTGACCGCACCCGTGCGCGTGAAGATATGCGCCGCTTTCAAATTCAAGCGCGCGGCTGCGCCGGACTCGGCTGCGTTATCGCGCTGGTTTGGGTCGGCCTTTGCGTGCTGCAGATCAATTTCGCGATCGAGTGGATCCACACCAATTTCATCGACAACGTTTGGTTGTCAGCGGTGCTCGGCTTTTTCATCGCCTTCGTGCCGGTCATTGGCAACATCATCGCATTTCTCGGCGCCACCGCCGCAGGCTGGCCCACCTGGCTCGCCGCCATTGTATTTTTCGCTGCGCCCGCAGTGACCATTTTTTCCGGCTGGTCGCGCTATCGCCAGTTCGGACCTCCCAGGGGCTGACATGAACGCTGATCTCGCAGCATTGCTGTATCTTGTGTCGGGGGTGCTCTTCATCCTGGCGCTGCGCGGCCTGTCGAGCCCCGAGACCAGCCGCCAAGGCAACAATTTCGGCATGCTCGGCATGGGCATCGCCATCGTCACGACGCTCTGGCTTGTTGGGCCTGATGCGACGACGTGGGGCATCATTTTGGGCGCGATCGTGATTGGTGGGGGCGCCGGCGCCTTTATCGCGCGTTCGATCAAGATGACGGCGATGCCGCAACTCGTGGCCGCGTTTCACTCACTCGTCGGCCTCGCGGCAGTCGCGGTTGCCGCTGCCGCATTCTATGCGCCGGAGAGCTTTCACATCGCCGAAGAGATTGTTGGCGGCCCGTTCACCGGGCGCACGCCCATCCACATGCAGTCGCTTATTGAGCTTTCGCTCGGGACGGCAATTGGCGCTGTGACATTCACGGGCTCGGTGATCGCGTTCGCAAAGCTCAACGGCAATATGAGCGGTGCGCCGATCATGTTGCCCGCGCGCCATATCATCAACATTGGCATTGCTGCGCTGATTGGCTTGCTGATCGTGGTGATGGTTCAGGCTGGCGGTACGGTCGAGTGGCATTTCTGGGCGCTGGCCGGTCTCTCATTTTTGATCGGCATTCTGCTCATCATTCCGATTGGCGGCGCGGATATGCCCGTCGTCGTCTCGATGCTGAACTCCTACTCAGGCTGGGCCGCGGCAGCGCTCGGCTTCACGCTTGAGAATGTCGCACTGATCATCACCGGCGCGCTGGTCGGCTCATCCGGCGCGATCCTCAGCTACATCATGTGCAAAGCCATGAACCGTAGCTTCATCAGCGTCATCCTCGGCGGTTTCGGCACAGCCGATGGCGGCGCAGCTTCAGGTCATGTTGAGACGCGTCCTGTGAAGCAGGGCAGCGCCGACGATGCGGCTTTCATCATGAAGAACGCCAGCAAAGTGATCATCGTGCCGGGCTACGGCATGGCCGTCGCGCAAGCGCAACACAGCGTGCGCGAATTGGCAGATATGTTGAAGAAGGAAGGCGTTGAAGTGAAGTACGCCATCCATCCGGTCGCGGGTCGCATGCCGGGGCACATGAACGTGCTGCTCGCCGAAGCCAACGTGCCGTACGACGAAGTGTTCGAACTGGAAGACATCAACAACGAATTCAGCCAGTGCGACGTCGCCTACGTCATCGGCGCCAACGACGTGACCAACCCGAGCGCCAAAACAGATCCGAAAAGCCCGATCTACGGCATGCCCATCCTCGATGTCGAAAAGGCAAAGACGGTTCTCTTCATCAAGCGCGGCATGGGTTCAGGATATGCCGGCGTCGAAAACGAACTCTTCTTCCGCGACAACACCATGATGCTCTTCGGCGACGCGAAGAAGATGACGGACGAGATTTTGAAGGGGCTGTGAGTGGGGCTCGATATATCCGTCGGCATGTTGGCTGATCTCCTAATCAACGATGAGGAGGGTGGCGAATGGTTGCGCGGCGAGATCGATCGGCTCAATGAGCTTCTGGAAGGCGTGCATTTGGAGCGTCATGTCGACCCGGAAGAGACGGATAGCCTCAGCATCTCGACCTATGGATATTCCGGTCTGCACCATTTGCGCCGCTGCGCAGCGCATCTTCAGTACTCTGGGACTTTGCCGTCGGGATTCTCGCGCGATGAGGAGCCGGCTACGGATGCATTGTACCTTCGCTATGCACGCGAGTTCAATCTTGAGAACGCGGGGGCACCGCCAGGGACGTTCGCATTTTCGTCAGATCGTTGCTTCGATCACCTGATCATGCACAGCGACGCAGAGGGATATTACGTTCCCCAAGACTTTGAGCAGGTGCTCATCGCGAGCCCGGCGATGTACGCTTGGATCGGCTCCTCGCCTGCTTTGAAGAGGGAGTTTGAGCGCCTAGCCAGCGCTCTCGAACTTCCCGCTGCACTCTTGGCGGATAGCGAAGACCTCGCATTCGAAGAAGCCATCGTCATGGCGACGAATGAGCAGCCGTTGTTGGGATCAGCGCCCTGGCAAAGGCATCCGGTCGCGGCAATGCTGTGCGCCAAGCTGCACAATGTCGCGACTCATTCGATCAGGACCGGAGCGCTTGTCGTGTTCTGCTAAGTGACGCTAAAGTCACCGCTGAGGCGGCGGAATTCTTGGAGGCATGGCGTGTCCATTTCGGCTGAACTGGATGATCGGGTTGCCGACGTGCGCGTCACCGATGACACGCTTGAGGTACGCCTCCGCGACGGCCGCAAGATTTCGGCGCCACTCGCTTGGTTTCCAGGTCTCGTTGGCGCCACGCCCGCGCAGCGCGCGCGATGGGAAGCATCCGCCGCTGGTCACGGCATTCACTGGCCGGAAATCGATGAAGACCTGAGTGTGGCCGGTCTCCTTCGCACGACCGCGCTTTCCTAAAAAGGATCGTGGCGATGCCCGAACCAAAAACCCAACGCACCAACGCTTCTGTCGCCGCGTTCATAGCCGCAATCGAAAACGAACAGCGTCGCAAGGACGCTAAGGCGGTCGATAAATTGATGCGCGAGATCACTGGCGAGAAGCCCGCAATGTGGGGGCCGTCGATCATCGGCTATGGCGAGTACCAATCGCCGACAGGCGCATGGCCACGCATCGGCTTCAGTCCGCGCAAGGCGAACCTCGTTCTCTACGTCATGGCTGACTACAAGGGCCGTGACGCCGTCTTGAAGAGGCTCGGCAAGCATAAGACGAGCGCAGCTTGCCTCTACATTAACAAGCTCGCGGACGTGGACGAAGTCGTGCTTCGCGAGGTGATTGAAGGCGGTTGGAAAGCCATGGAAGCGAAGTACGGGTAGCGGCGCGCCAAACGGCGCCTTGTCGCAAAGAGGCAAAGAAAAAGGGGGAGCCAGACGGCTCCCCCTTGCTCAGTTCAAACTTTCAGCGCTTACCAGATCGTGACGCGATCGGCAGGCGGCAGATAGAGAGCGTCGCCGGGTTGCACGTCGAACGCCGCGTACCAGCTGTCCATGTTCCGGACCGTGCCGTTGCAACGATAGACCGCGGGTGAGTGCGGATCGGTGAGGATTTGGTTGCGCAACGCAGCGTCACGCATGAGCGCACGCCAAGCTTGCGCCCAGCCGAGGAAGAAGCGCTGGTCGCCGGTGATGCCATCGATCGTCGGCGCCGGTTGGCCCTCCAGCGACAATTGATACGCGTGACGCGATACTTGCAGGCCGCCATTGTCGCCAATGTTTTCGCCGAGCGTCAGGCGGCCATTGACGTGGATGCCTTCAAGCGGCGTGAACGCGTCGTATTGCGCAACGAGGCGATCCGTCACTTGCGTGAAGGCGGCGACGTCGCTGGCATTCCACCAATCGCGCAGCACGCCTTGCGCATCTGACTTGGCGCCCTGGTCGTCAAAGCCGTGGCCCATTTCGTGGCCGATGACGCCGCCGATGGCGCCGTAATTGACGGCCGGATCAGCGTTCGCATCGAAGAATGGCGGCTGCAGGATTGCGGCCGGGAAGACGACTTCGTTGAACGTCGGATTGTAATACGCGTTCACCGTTTGCGGCGTCATGAACCACTCGTCCTTGTCGGTCGGGCGGGAGAGACGTGCGAGGTCGAAATTCCAATCGAAGATGCCTTGGCGCTTGGCGTTGCCGAAGGCGTCGTTGGCGCGGACTTCCAAGCCGGCATAGTCACGCCAGCGATCAGGATAGCCGATCTTTGGACGGAACGTTGCGAGCTTCTCGCGCGCTGCAACTTTAGTCTCTGCCGACATCCAGGTCAGCGCATCAATGCGTTGGCCGTAGGCTGTGCGTAGATTTTCGACCAAGTCGGTCATCTGCTGCTTAGACGCGGGTGGGAAGTGACGCTGCACGTAGATTTGGCCGATGGCTTCGCCCATCGCGCCGTTGACGGCTTGCACCGCACGCTTCCAGCGTTCGCGCTGTTGCGGCTGACCCGAGAGCGTTGTGCCGAAGAAGGCAAACACTTCTGCGTCGATATTGGCAGGTAGCACCGCCGCGTTGTTACGCACGAGGTGATAGGTGAGGTACGATTTCCACGTCGAAACTGGTGTCGCCATGAACAGGTTCGCGAGTGGCGCGATTGCCGTCAGTTCGGCGATGACAACTTCTTGCACGCCCCCGAGGCCGGCTGCGTCGAACGAAGCATCCCATGGGAAGTTCGGCGCAAGGGCGCGGATTTCCGCGCGGGTCTTCAGATTGTAGGTGCGGTCGCGCTCGCGGCGATCGGCGATCGGCCAATGCCGTTCGGCGATTTGCGTTTCAAGCGCAACGATCCGGCGCGCCTGCGCCGCGGCATTGCTTTGGCCGGCGAGAGTGAGGAGGCGCGTGATGTGCGCTTCGTACTCGCGACGGATGTTCGGAAACTCACCGTCGGTGCGGCGATAGTATTCGCGCTCCGGCAGGCCGATGCCCGCAATCGTCATGTTGCAGATATAACGGTTCGGGTTGCGGTCATCGAGGCCGACATAAACTGCGATTGGCGAATTCACCGCAATGCCCGGGGTGGCGATGAGGCGGATCGTCTCTTCGTGCGTGCGGAGCGCTTGGATCGCGGCAAGTTCAGATTGCAGCGGCGTGAGGCCGGCAGCGTCGATCTGCTGCTGGTTCAGGAACGAATTATAGAAGTCGGCGATCTTCTGTTGGTTCGAGCCAGGCTGGCCGCCAGCGAGCGCAACTTCTTCGATGATCACGCGCGCGTCAGTGTCAGCCTTCTCGCGCAGAATATCGAACGTGCCCCAACGCGTGCGGTCGGCGGGGATCTGAGTGGTCGTCAGCCAAGTGCCGTTGGCGTAGCGAAAGAAGTCATCGCCAGGCTTTACGTTCAAATCGCGCGCCGAGAGATCAACGCCCCATGCGCCGATTGCTGCAGGAGCGCGAGCAGGGGCCGTCGTGTCACCGGTCGAAGCAGCGCCCGTGGCGCAGCCTGCCAATAGCGCGACCGACGACGCGCCCATGGCGCGGCGAGTCAACATCATCATCTAGTACCCTCCGAAAATTCTTCTGTTATTCCGCCGCGGCCAGTTTACGGCGGCCGCCGTAAAGGCGTCCGTAGAAGCCAAACGTGCCGCCGACCACGCGTTTTATGTCGAGGCCAATCATGTAGAAGACGGGCGTCAGGATCAAGGTCGCAGGCATACAGATCAGGACGCCGAAGGCCAAGCTAATCACCATCGGTTTCAAGAATTGAACGATGGCGGCGTTCTCCAGGATCATCGGCGACGTGCCGATGAATTCCGTGACCGAAGTCAGGAAGATCTGGCGGAAGCGCGAGACTGAGGCTTCAGTGATGCCCCGCTCGGCGGTTACGCGCATGATCTGAAAGCCCATGCCTTCAAGCTCTTGTGCACTCTCGCGGTATTCCGGGCCGTCGCTCATTGTCGATGAGGTTTTCAGCTCGATCGGGCCCTTTTTGAAGCCGTACTCCGCGCCTTCGATGATCATCTCTTCGTGGGGCTCAAGGTCCGGCGCGATGCCTATGTACTCAACGATTTGGCCGTTCGGCAGCGTGATCTCGTGAGTCTTCCACTCGCTTTCGTCGCCAAGCGCCGGGCCGGAGCCTTTGAGGCGCAGCGCGAAGTAACCGCGGATCTGGTTGCAGCGATCCACAAGCACAACGTTGTCGTTCACGACGACCCCGATGGCCGCGATCATCCCGAGCCACGAGAACAGCGCGAAGCTAATCCCAAACATTAAGTGTCCCAAGAGTGCGCCGACGATGGCGAAGGGGATGACGCACAAGATCATCAGTGGCTGCGCATACGAGCGGAACGTCACCGCGAGCAGGAAGTAGATCGCAGCGAAGGCGAGCGTCATCAGCATTAGGAATTCGTTCATGAACTCCTGTTGGCCCTCGGCCTCGCCAATCGCGCGGCGTGACACCGTCGAGAACCGTGCCTCGAAGTTGGGCCAAAATTCGCTGTCCAACGTGCGCATGATATCTGCGCGCGCTTCTGCGTTGACGAGATCAGCCGTAACCAGGATCGAACTCTGGCGTTGCCGGCGATCGAGGCCAGTGACGCCGGGCGCGAATTCCCATGTCGCCACCACAGCCAGCGGCACTTCACGCCCATCGGAGGTGCGAATGCGGAAAGAGCCGAGGCTTTCGAGCGTGCGGCGGTCATCGCGCGGATAGCGTGTGTAAACGCGGACGTCATCGCCCTCGCGGGGTAAGCGTTGCACTTCTTCGCCGAAGTAAGCTTGGCGCACTTGGCGCGTCACATCGATCAGCGAGACGCCGAGCTGTTCTGCGCCTGGCAGCAACGTAAAGCGGAGTTCCTCATTTGCGGCGTCTTGGCTGTCGCGAACGCTGGTGACGCCTTCGAATTGCAGCAGACGGGCTTTGAGTTCCTCGACCGCAATTTCAAGGTCTTCTTTATTGTCACTGATCAGCGCGAGATCGATTGAAGGGGAGCCCGAGCCAGAAAGCGAAAAGCTCACTTGGTCTGCGTCCGGCACTTCGCCGAGAAGCTGCTCCAGCCGCTCTGTGATGTGGCGCGACCGCATATTGGGACGTGTCTCCGGCGGCGTCAGGCCGACATAGGCTTGGATCGAGTTCTCTTCGATAAACTGGCTCCATGACCGCACGACGCCGCGCGATTGCTGGCCAGTCAACGGATCTTCGTAGGCGTGCTCTTGCGTTTCCGCTTCGAGCGCTTGGCGCGCCGCGTCGAGTTGGGCGCTGACTTGCTCCATGCGCGAGAACGGCGTGGTTTGCGGCAACGTGATGTTGGCCACCATGAAGTCGCCTTCGACTTCCGGCATAAACGTCGTCTTCACGCGGCCGGTGGCGAGCAAGCCCACCCCAAGAATCATGATCACCAGGAATACTGCCCAAGTGAAGTAGCGCAACTTTACGGCTTGGCGCACCAGCGGCCCGTGCAGGTACTTTGCAACCCACAACACAGAATTCGCGCATTTTTGTTGGATGCGCATCAAGCGATCGATGACAGAATTGCTTGTCGGGTTCGGCTTCGTCACGTGCGCCAAGTGCGCTGGCAAGATGATCAAGCTTTCGATGAGCGAGAACACCAGCGTCGAGATCACGACCATCGAGATTGCGCTGGTGAACTGCCGCACTTCGCCCGAGAACATCATCATTGGCGCGAACGCGATCATGGTCACGAACACCGATGCGACCAGCGGCTTCAGCACCATTTGTGTCGCGAGGATCGAAGCGTCGGCGCCGTGGTGGCCTCGTTCTGCGCGCTCATACACCGCCTCGCCGACGATGATGGCGTCATCGACCATGATGCCGAGCACGAGCAGGAAGCCGAACACGCTCATGAAATTGAGCGAGACGCCGATGTAGGGGAGGATGAAGAACGATCCCGCGAACGCGGTCATGACGCCCAGCGTCGACCAGAACGCCACTTTCGGGTGCAGCGTCAGCAGCAGCAGCACGAAGATGAGGATGAAGCCCTGCATGGCGTTCTGGAAGAGCAGCCAGAGCAGCTCGTTGTAGCCCTCCGATTCGTCGTTCACCATCGTGAGCTGCAAGCCCGCGGGGAGCGTCGTGCGGAACTGCGTGAGCAGTTCGTCCAGCGCCGTCTTGGTGTCCCATATGTTGAATTGGTCGGCGGTTTGTAGCGCGACCAGCATCGCCGGCTCACCGTTCATGCGCGAATAGAGGTTTGTGTCGACGAAGCCGTCGGTGACAGTGCCGATATCGCGCACACGCACTATGCCGCCGTCCGGCGTTTGCCGAATGATGATGCTTTCGAAATCGAGTTCGGTATCGGCGAGATTGCGCGCTTGCAGTTGGAAGTTGCCGTCAGCGGTGCGCACTGCGCCCGCGCCGGCGTTCACTGAACTTGAACGCACCGCACGTGCGACGTCGTCGAAGGTGAGGCCAAACGCTTGCAGCGAGGCCTCTGAAACCTCAATCGAAACCTCCGGCGGCCGTGCGCCCCACACATCAGTGTTGGCGCCGCCCGGCAGCAGCGAAACCTGGTCGCGGAGGCGCTCGGCCGTGTCGCGCAACGTGCGTTCGTCGACATTGCCGTGCAGGCCGATAATGAAGGACGGATTGCGCCCGACTTGCCGCGTCACGCGGATCGGATCCATTCCGGAGGGAAGCCCCGAGATGGATTCGACACGCGAACGCACCTCCTGTGTCATGGCGTCAATATCGGCGCCTGACTCTGATTGAATGCTGACCCAGCCAAAGCCTTCGCCTGAGCGCGAGCGCACCCAGTCAACGCCATCAAGTCCCGCCGTCGCTTCTTCGATGCGGACGACGACTTGGCTTTCCATGTCCTCCGGGCTCGCGCCCGCCCAGGACGCTTGCACGTAGACGCTGTTGTCACGCCCCGGCGGCCAGAACTCCTTCTCCATCTTGTTGAAGGAGAAGATGCCCGCGACGACCACGAAGATCATCAGCAGGTTGCCGGCGACGGGGTTGTGTCCCCACCAGGCGACGAGGCCCTTCAGCATAAGACTAGTCCTTCAATCCTCAGCGTGAGCGAGGCGGCGTTTCTGTTAGCGGCGAATTTCGAGTTCTTGTTCTGGCGGTTGCGCCGCCGGGGCAGGTGTCGTAGCTCCGCCTTCGCGATCGATTGGCGTCACTTCCATGCCTTGGCGAGGCGAGGTGAGCACTGAGACGACCACACGTTCGCCGTCGGCGAGCCCTTCGCGGAAGAGCACTTCGTCGGCGGTCGTTTGCGCGGCGCGCACCTGGCGCACGTCAATCGTGTTTTCCGCCGTGACCACGTAGACGAACTCGTTGCGCTTCAGAGCGCTGCGCGGTGCAGCGACAAGCGTTTCACGGTTCGAGCCTTCGAGACGCGTCATCACGAACATGCCGGGCGCCAGCGGGGCGGTGTGACGCGCGCCGAAGGGATCGCGCACTTCGACGATGCCATACACAAGACGGGTGCGCGCATCGACGGAAGCTTCGGTGCGCACGAGGCGGCCTTCCCAGGACTGGATGCGTCCGCCCGTCACGCTGGTGACGTGCGCGGCCGGCCCGGGGTTGGCGGTCGTCGCGCTGAAGCCGACCGGCAGGCGCATCGAAGCGAGATCTGCGTCCGTCAGTGGCACGCGGATTTCCATCGTGTCGGTGGCGAACATCACAGCCACCGGCGAGCCAGGACCGACATAATCACCAACATTGGCGCGGCGCTCGCGCACGCGGCCGGTGAACGGCGCGCGGATCGAGGCGCGGTTGAGATCGAGTTCAGCGGAGCGAAGCGAAGCTTCGGCGGAGGCCAGCTGCGCGCGCGCCTGCGCCATTTGCGGCTCACGCACTGCTAGGGGCGGCGCTTCACCGCGGCCAAGCGCTTGCCAGTCTTGGCGCGCCAGTTCGCCTTCAGCTTCTTCGCGCGTCAGGCCTTCGTGCGCTTGCGCGACTTGAGCGCGCGCACGAACCACGGCGAGTTGGTAATCGGCAGCGTCGATGCGCGCCATCACTTCGCCTTCGGTGAACGAACCACCTTCAGCAAATTTCGGGCTCGCCCATACGACGCGGCCCGCGACTTGCGCCGCGAGCGTTGCTTCAACGCGGGGACGCGCTTCGCCTTGCACGTTGACCGAAACCGTCGTCGGCCGCGCGTGCGCGACAGCGAACTGAACGGCCGGCGCGTGCGGCGCATCGCCTTTTTCCGGCGCCTGCACCGCGGTCGCCATCATAAGCATAAAGCCGCCGACGCCGACCACGAGGATCAGAACGACGGGCGCCGCGTAAATGATGGCTCTCCTGGCCCAAGCGAAGAACCCCTTCGGCTTGTCCTCGTCCGGCGCTGTTTGCGTCATCATATTGAGGTCCATCTTGTTCATGGCGTGAGTTCCCGGTCTTCGTCGATTCCGCCTGAGCGGGCCCCGCCGCCAAGGGCGACGTGATAGGCGATGCGATTGGAGACGCGCGCGGAGCGCGCCGTGATGAGGCCGCGTTCCGCATCGATGCGGCGCGTGTAGGCGTCGATGAGCTCGAACAGTGTCGCAACACCGCGCGCATATTCGCGTTCAGCCAGCGACTGCGCCTCACGCGCTTCGTCGGCGGCGATGGTGAATTGCTCTTCGCGCACTTCGAATGATTGATCTGCGCTGATTGTGGCTTCGACCTCGCGCCACGCGGCGATCGAGGTGCGCACGTATTCCGCCGCCGCCGCGCGGCGGTCTGCGACACTGGCGCGTGATTCCGAGATGAGGGCGCCGCCGTTGAAGATCGGCATGGTGAGGCCCGCGACCAAGTTGGTGATCATGTTGGCGCTGTCGTCGATATTGTTGAGCGCCGGATTGGGGCCATCGTCGGTGAGACCGGCGCTGGCTCTCAGCGTCAGCCGTGGCAGCATTGCCGCGCGCGCTTCGTGAATGCGGAAGCCCGCGGCGCGCAGGCGATGCTCTGAAGCCAACACATCGGGGCGGCGCTCAAGCAGATCAGCCGGAGCGCCGGCGGCGGCGAGTTGGCTTAGGTGCGGAAGTTCACCTTCGGCGCGCAGCGAACCATCCGGATAGCGGCCCATGATTTCCTGCAAACGGCGCGACGAAATCAGGAGTGCATCTTGCGCCTGCGCTTGGAATCCGCGGGCAGAGGCCACTTGGCTGCGTGCGGTGCGCAGCGCCAATGATGTTGCGATACCCGCATCGTAGCGGCGCTGCGTGAGATCGAGCGCGCGTTCGCGCGTTTCCAAATCTTCCTGCGCCAGCGCCAGCAATTGTTGCGCCTCGATCAGATCGACCCAAGCTTGCGAAGATTGGCCGGCAACCGAGAGCCGCGCGTCGCTCAAATCTTGCCGCGCTGCGTCGGCGCTTGAATCGGATGCCAGCGCGCGTGACGTGAGGCGGCCCCAAAGGTCAATTTCCCAGCTCGCGACGACACTTGAAGTCATGAACTCGGTGCGGATGCGCTCGTCGGTGGCGGTTGGTTCTTCGGTGCGTGTGCCATCAGCGCCGATGCTCAAGTCCGGCAGCAGATTGCTGCCGAACGAACCGCGCGCTCGCCAACGTGCAGCGCGATAGCGTGCTTCGACGATTTGGAGGTCCGGGCTGCCGGCCAGCGCTTCACGCGCCAGCGTCGACATCTCGGTTGAGTTCAGATCATCCAACCAAGTTGCCGCAGGGGAAGCGGCAAGGTCGGCTGCACGGTCGGCGCCGATTGCATCAGCCGCGACATAGGAGTCCGGCTCCGGCGGGAGATTGCGCCCCGCGCACGATCCGGCCAGGGCCATCAACCCCACGCCGACCAGAAGTCGAACCCCGTTATTCATGTTCCCTCACGCCACTCGATTAGCCGCCACCCTCTCGAAAGTCAATAAATCTGTATTGAAAATCGATAAGGATCGGGTGCCGGACAGCTCGAGCGCACCTCTCCCGTTAGCGATAGGATGCCAGCGGCTGGGTTTTTGGATGCGCCGGGCCGTGAGGCACGACGAAGCGCTCATTTCCCGCGACGAACAACTTTCAACCACGCGCAAACTCCTCGCCCCAGTTGAATGACGTTTGAGCCCGCCTCGCGCCGACAGGTTTGCTTGCGCGACTCCTCGCCCGCGCCCTAAGCCGGGCGGGCATGGCCACGAACCGCCCTTCTCCGCAGCGAATGCGGCTGGACCGGTTGCCTGCGGCTAGCTGGGCCGCGGCGGGTCTTGCCGCGCTTGCGGCTTTGTTTGCGTTCACGACTAGCACCAGCGCGGCTGTTCTCATGGTGCTCGCGGCTGCAGCGACTTATTGGGCGCTGCGCGAGCGTCAGCGCTTCGTGATCTCGTCGTCCCACGACGATCAGATTGGGCTTGTCGATCTTGCCGAACTGGCGCCGTTGCTCGAAGCGCTCCCAGATCCTGCGTTGCTGATTGATGCAGAGAGCAAAATCGTTGGCTCAAACGCTGCCGCGCGGCGGCAGATGCATTTTGAAGCGCGGGGTCAATTTCTAACCTCGATCCTGCGTCATCCAGATGTGCTCGAGGCGGTGCATGCCGCGGTGCGCGAGGGAGAAACAAGTGCCGTCGAGTACGAAACGCCGGCGCAAGTAGATCGCCACACACGCTGCTATGTTGCACCCGTCACCTGGGGCGCCGATCGCGCGGCAATGCTGGTTTTTCACGATCAAACCGCCAGAATCAGCACTGAGCGCATGCGTGCGGACTTCCTCGCGAACGCCAGCCACGAGCTTCGCACGCCGCTCGCGTCGCTAACCTTGCTAATTGAAACGCTCGCCGGGCCGGCTCGCGACGATGCCGCTGATCGCGATCGCTTCCTCGGTATGATGCAGGTGCAAGCGGATCGCATGCGCCGGCTGATTGACGATCTGTTGTCGCTCTCCCGGATCGAGCTTGATGAGCACGTGCCGCCGTCGGATCGCGCCGATCTGGCTGCCGTCGCGCGCGAGGTTATCGACGCGCTCGCGCCGGTGCTGAATGAGCGTAAAGTGAGCTTAGATCTCAGCGTGCCTCAGCAGTCGGTGCGCGTGGTCGGCGAGCGCTTTCAACTCGCGCAAGTCGTGCAAAACCTCATCGACAATGCTGTGAAGTACACGCCGGACGGCGGCGCGGTGCGCGTCGAAATAGCAGCGTCCGGCGATCGCGAAGAAACGTCGGCGCAAGCTGGCCGGCGCTGGGAGGAGGCGGGCCGCGTGGCGCTGCTCGCGCCGGCCGCCGCAGCCAATCGATCGTATGCTTATGTCCGGGTCGAGGACTCTGGCCCCGGCGTCGCCAAGCGTTTTCTGCCGCGTCTGGGTGAGCGCTTCTTTCGCGTCGAACGCGAGATGGGTTCCGAGCGCGGCGGCACCGGGCTTGGCCTCGCCATCGTTAAGCACATCTTGAACCGCCACCGCGGCGGTTTCCTGGTCGAAAGCCAGCCTGGGCGCGGTTCGGCGTTCGTCGCCTATGTCGAATTGGCGGAGGAGGACTGATGAAACGCGGGGGCGGTTTCACATCAGTGTCACGGAACGCCCCTACATACGGCCCGCACAAGGCGCGTGCAGATTCCTTGCGCACCAGCGCAAGGCTAAGGGGTCGGACATTATGGAATTTTCCTCTGTTGGATCCGCGCGCGCCATGAGCAACGGCCCAGCCATGGTCGCCCCCGCCGTGCGCGCGGCAGCTGGCTCGATCACCGGCGCGCCGGTGAAGATCGCCGCCCGCGATGTGAATGTCTTCTACGGCGACAAGCAGGCGCTGTTTGACGTCTCGATGGATATTCCCGACCGCGCCGTGACCGCCTTCATCGGCCCGTCGGGCTGCGGCAAGACCACATTCCTGCGCTGCTTCAATCGCATGAACGACCTGATCGACAATTGCCGCGTCAGCGGCTCGCTTCAGATCGAAGGCAAGGACGCCTACGCGAAGGGCGTCGATGCGGTCGTGCTGCGCACACGCGTCGGCATGGTCTTCCAGAAGCCGAACCCGTTCCCCAAGTCCATCTATGACAACGTCGCCTATGGTCCGCGTATCCACGGCATGGCGAAGTCGAAGAAGGACATGGACGAAATCGTCGAGAAGTCTTTGCGCCGGGCCGGCCTCTGGGAAGAGGTCAAGGATCGCTTGGCCCAGCCAGGCACCGGCCTCTCTGGCGGCCAGCAGCAGCGTCTGGTTATCGCCCGCACCGTGGCGGTGAACCCCGACATCATTTTGATGGACGAGCCGTGCTCGGCTCTTGACCCGATCGCGACCGCGAAGATCGAGGAGCTGATCGACGAACTCCGCGAAAATTACTGCATCGTCATCGTCACGCACTCGATGGCGCAAGCGGCGCGCGTTTCGCAGAAAACGGCCTTCTTCCACATGGGCAAGCTGGTCGAGACCGGCGCGACCGAAGAAATCTTCACCAACCCGCGTGACTCCCGCACGCAGGATTACATTACGGGCCGCTTCGGCTAACGTTAGGACGACAATGGCTGAGCACACTGTCAAAGCGTTTTCGGAAGAACTCGACGCGATCACCCAAGAGGTGGCGCGTATGGGCGGTCTTGCCGAAACGGCGGTGAACGACGCGCTCTCCGCCGTCGCGCGCCGCGACACTGAGCTCGCGCAAGTCGTCATTCAGCGCGATCCGAAGATCGATGCTGCGCAGCGCGAAATCGAAAAGCGCGCGATCAAATTGTTCGCACTTCGCCAGCCGATGGCCGGTGATCTGCGCGTCGTGCTGACCGCTTGGCGTATCGCGGGTGAGTTGGAGCGCGTTGGTGATCTTTCCAAAAACATCGCCAAGCGCGCGCTGATTTTGAACCAAGACGAGCCTATTCAGCTCACGCGCAGCGTCGAGCGCATGGGAAAGATGGCTGGCGCGCACTTGAAGCAGGTGCTCGACGCCTACGCCAACAAGGACGTGCAGGCGGCGATTAACGTCTGGAACGGCGACGACAATATCGACGCGCACTATAACTCGCTATTCCGTGAATTGCTGACCTATATGATCGAAGATCCGCGCATGATCAGCTCGTGCGCACACTTGCTCTTCATCGCGAAAAATCTTGAGCGTATCGGCGACCACGGCACCAACATCGCCGAGTACATCCACTTCCTCGTCACCGGCGAGGAAATTGCAACGCAGCGGCCACGAGCCGAAGCGGCGGAGTAGGCTTAACGCCATGGCCAAACCAACACACGTGCTGGTCGTAGAAGACGAACCGGCATTGGCCGATTTGCTCAAATACAACCTTGAGAAAGAAGGCTACCGCGTTTCCGTCGCTAATGATGGCGAGGAGGCTCTGGTGGTCGCTGACGAAAGCGCGCCCGATCTTGTGGTGCTCGACTGGATGCTGCCGAAGGCGCCGGGCATTGAAGTTTGCCGCCGCTTGCGTGCGCGCCAGGACACGCGCAATACGCCGATCGTGATGCTGACCGCGCGCACCGAAGAGGGCGACCGTATTCGCGGGCTTGATGTTGGCGCCGACGATTATCTCACCAAGCCGTTCTCGATGAACGAATTGCTGGCGCGCCTCCGCGCCGTGATGCGCCGCATTCGTCCGGGTCTTGCTGATGATAAAGTCGTCATTGGCGACATCGTCATGGATCGCGTTTCGCACCGGGTGAAGCGCGGCGAGCGCGATGTGCATCTCGGTCCGACCGAATTCCGCATCCTCGATCACCTGATGCAGCACCCGGGCCGGGTGTTCAGCCGCGAGCAATTGCTCGATGCGGTGTGGGGCTCTGATGTTTATGTCGAGGCGCGTACTGTTGACGTTCACATTGGCCGTCTGCGCAAAGCGTTGATGGTCGGAACGGAGACCGATCCGATCCGCACGGTCCGCAGCGCTGGCTACGCCTTGGACATCGACGCGGCCTAAGCGCCGCGCTTCGACAAGCTCAGCGTGACGCGAGTTGTGGATTGGCGTCAGCCTGAGCCTGTCGAAGGCGGGCGCGGCCTAAGCGCCGACTTTCGCTGGATCGATCAGATATTCGCGCGCGCAGAATTGGCAGCGCGCGTGCAGCTTGCCATCCGGTTCGATCAGTGCGGTGATTTCCGATTTCGGAAATTGCTTCATCACCTCGGTCAGCCGTTCTTCGTTGCAGGTGCAGCGATCATCAAGCGGCGCGGCCTCGCCCATGCGCGCGCCTTCTTCGTGGAACAGGCGATAAAGCAGGCGATCAGCGGGCAATGCCGGATCGATGAGTTCCTCGTCCGTCACCGTTGCGAAGAGGATAGACGCGCGGTTCCAATCTTCGGCGGTGTCGCCGCGCGCTTGATCGCTGGCGAGCCGCTGCATGAGTATCCCGCCCGCGCGCCACTGCGACGGACCCGCGCCATTGATTACTTCACCGACCGCCAGACGGATGCCGGTGTCAGTTTGCTCGCTGGTCCGGAAATAGTTCTCGGCGCACTCGGCCAACGTGCGCCCTTCCAGCGTGACCACGCCTTGGAACGGCGTCGTGTACTCACCGAGGTCAAGCGTGAGGACGAGGCTGCCCGCGCCAAGCAATTCGCTGGGCGACATTCGATGTCGGCCCGCAAGCTGTTCGGCGCCGCCCTCCGTCAGCCGTGCATAGCCGCGCAAGCCGCCATCGATGTGTTCGGCGACCAGAAGCGTCACTGGGCCTTCGCCCTGCGCTTGGATGACGAGGCGGCCGTCAGTCTTCAGCAAAGAGCCAACCAGCGCCGTCAGCGTTAGCGCCTCGCCCAGCAACAGCGCCACAGGACGCGGGTAATCGTGCCGATGCAGGATCGGATCGAGTGCGCCTTCGGCTATGCGCGCGATGCGGCCGCGCACCGGCGCCTTATCCAGGCTGAACGGCGCGATGAGATCTTCGGTGTGCGGTGCGGACGTCATGGAGCGGGCGATATGGGGCTGCAGGCTTAGTGTGGCAACGTCAGAGCTTGCCTAGGCACCAGAGCAGCACGGCTTTTTGGGCGTGAATGCGGTTTTCGGCTTCGTCCCATGCTGCCGATTGCGGACCGTCGAGCACGCTATCGGTGACTTCCTCGCCGCGGTGCGCGGGCAAGCAGTGTAGGAAGACCGCGTCCTTGTTCGCGCGCTGCATCATCGCGTCATCGACAGCGAAGGGCGGGAAGGCGGCCATGCGTTCGGCCTTGTCGGTATCGCCCATCGACACCCAGGTGTCGGTCACGATCACGTCTGCGCCTTCGGCTGCTTTCTTCGCATCGTTATGCGCTTCAATGTCTGCGCCCGCTGCTTTTGCGGCGGCAAGTTCTTGGCCGCGCGGCGCGTAGCTCGCGGGTGTTGCGATGCGAAGCTTGAAGTCGAGCTTCTCAGCCGCGTGCATTAACGACGTGCAGACATTGTTGCCGTCGCCGAGCCACGCAATCGTTTTACCGCTGATATCGCCCGACCATTCTTCGATAGTCATGATGTCAGCGAAGATCTGGCAAGGATGCGAGAGATCAGTGAGGCCATTGATCACCGGCACGGTCGCGGCCGCGGCAAAATCCACCACGTCCTGATGATTGTTGGCGCGGATCATCACTGCATCGACCATGCGTGAAAGCACGCGCGCCGTGTCTTCCACGGTTTCGCCGCGTCCAAGCTGCGTGTCGTTGGCGTTCAGCACGATGGCTTTGCCGCCGAGCTGGTGCATGCCGATCTCGAACGAAACGCGCGTGCGCGTCGAGTTCTTTTGGAAAATCATCGCCAGCGCGTAGCCATCGAGCGGCGCGTCTTCGTCAGGCGCGGCTTTCGGCCAATCGATGCGCGCCGCTTTACGTGCGTGCGCTTCGTCGAGGATGGCGCGCACTTCGTCCTTTGAGAGCGAAGCGATATCGAGGAAGTGGCGAGGTGTCATGCTTGGACCGCCGGCGCCATCGCCGGCGACTCTGTTTCAGGTTGCGACGCTTGTGCAGGTTGAAGCACCGCGCCGGCGAGGGCGCCGGCGGTCCAAGGGACGCAGTTCATCACGCGCTCGCTTCCGCCATTTGCGCCGCCAGAACCGCGTCGATCGCATCGACGGCCTGACGGATTTCCTCTTCCGTGATCACCAGCGGCGGCGCGAGACGCAGCACGTTGTCGCCAGCAACGCCGACGAGCACTTTGCGCGCGCGCAGCTTGGCTTGGATTTCTTTCGGGTTGATCGTGAGCTTCAGACCGCGCAGCAGGCCCTTGCCGCGCGTTTCGACGACGAGGCTGGGATGGCGATCCTTCAAGCTCTCGAGCGCTTGGCTCAAATGGTTCGCGACCTTGTTTACGTTGTCGAGAAACTCCGGCTTCGAGAGTTCATCGTAGGCCGCGTTGCCAATCGCCATCGCCAGCGGATTGCCGCCGAACGTCGTGCCGTGCACGCCGACGACCATGCCTTTGGCTGCTTCCTTGGTCGCCATGAACGCGCCCATTGGAAAGCCGCCGCCGACGCCCTTGGCGACAGCCATGATGTCCGGCGTCATTCCAGACCATTGGTGCGCCCACATCTTGCCGGTTCGGCCGGCGCCCGATTGCACTTCGTCGAGGATGATCAGGAAGCCATTTTCATCGGCGAGCTTGCGATAGAGGCGCAGCGTTTCTTCCGGCACGGCGCGGACGCCGCCTTCGCCTTGCACTGGCTCGATGATCAGCGCAGCGGTCGTGGGCGAGATCGCGGCGCGCAACGCTGCTTCGTCGCCATACGGCACTTGCACGAAGCCGGGCAAGCGCGGGCCGAAGCCTTCGATGTAGCTTTGATTGCCGGAGGCGTTGATCGCCGCATACGAGCGGCCGTGGAACGAGCCTTGGAATCCGATGATGTCGATGCGTTCCGGTTGGCCGTTGGCGCTATGATACTTGCGCGCGGTTTTGATCGCGCCTTCGATGGCTTCGGTGCCGCTGTTGGTGAAGAACACGACGTCGGCGAAGCTATCGCGCGTGTACTTCGCGGCGAGTTCTTCCTGGCCCTTGATCTTGAACATGTTCGAGGTGTGCCAGAGCTTTTGCGCTTGCTCGTGCAGCGCCTTCACCAGGAAGGGCGGGGCGTGGCCGAACGCGTTGACGGCGATGCCGGCGATGCAGTCGAGATACTTCTCGCCCTTGTCGTCCCAGATCCAGCAGCCTTCGCCGCGCACAAAGACCTGCTCCGGCGGTGAATAGACGGGAAGGATATGGCTTTCTGCGGCGCTCATTTTGGCTCTCGGAATGTCGGGGAAGGCGGGGTTTTGAGCCGCGCCGCTTGCCAGGTCAAGCGGCTGGGATCATCAACAAATTATGAGACGCGATCATTCCATTCCCCGCGGCGAGTTGCATCGCCTTCGTCACCAATCTGTTGTGCTGCAAGGCAATTCGCTGGGCGATCCGGCCGAGCGTGAGTTGCATGTTTGGACGCCTCCGGGCTGGAGCCATGCGGAACGGCTACCGCTGCTGGTTGATCTTACCGGCTATTGGGGCTGTGGGATGAACCACACCAATTGGAAGCCGGGCGCTGAAAACGTGCCCGAGCGCCTGGATCGCCTCGCAGCGGAAGGCATGCCGCGCTGCGTGGTGGCGTTCCCGGATTGCTTCACCAAGCTCTACGGCAATCAGTATTTGAACAGCGAAGGCTCGGGCCGTTACGCCGATTATGTTTGTGATGAGATCGTGCCTTTCATCGAGTCCAAATTCAGTTGCGGTGGCGAGGGCAGGCGCGGCGTGTTCGGCAAATCCTCGGGCGGCTATGGCGCCGCGTGGCACGGCATGAACCGGTCTGACTTCTGGAGCGCGATTTCGATCAATAGCGGCGACATGGGTTTCGATGCGCTGTTCATCCCGACTTTGTATGACGACGTCGATGCGCTCCGGCCGTTCGATTATTCGATCGAGAAGTGGGTCAAGCATGTCGAAGCCAAGCCGAAGATGAAAGACAAGGATCGGATGATCCTGATGGATTTCGGGCAGGCGGCTTTCTACGATCCCGATCCGACGCAGTTCCGAAATATGCGTCTGCCGCTCGATCCGCGTACCGGTGAACTGATCCCGGAGCGTTGGGATAATTGGATGAAGCACGATCCGGTGGTGATGTTCGATACGCTTGGCGAGAACCTCCGTAAGTTGAAATTGATCTACATGGATTGCGGCTGGTCAGACCAATTTCGCATCCATTTCGGCATGCGGCGCTTTGCAAAAAAGCTCACAGCTGCAGGCATTCCGCACACATATGAAGAGTTCGATGATGATCACACGGATGTAGATTATCGGATGGATGTGTTCATTCCGCTGATGGCCAAGACGTTGAGTGATTGACGTGCAAGGCTATGAGCTGATCGATCCTATCATTCAGGCATGGGCTGAAACGCATCGACTGACGCTCTTTAATTCGTTCGCCGGCCGTGATGCGCGTTTCTGCTATTGGTCGAGTGAGCAGGGCGAATGCTTTCAGATTAGCGTTCAGCCGCCGCAGTCCGGTGTGGCTAGGATTGATGCTTGGACGGTCGAAACGGTTGATGACAGAGAGCTACATCGCGCGTGGCACGCACCGATCGAAGGTCTCGCTGGCGCGCTTGACGTCGCGCTTGCTGAAATTCGAGGCTGGGCGCTCTCGCAAAAAAGTTAGCTCCTTAACCGATAGCCGCTCTTGATCATCGCCCAGCATGCGTAGCAGAGCGCCAGCGCTAGGCCGCCAGTGATCAGCGCCCCCGTTAGCAGTGGCGCATCGTGGTGGCCGATGAAGCCGTAGCGAAAGCCATCGATCAGCGAAAACACCGGATTGTAGTGCGAAATGGTGCGGATCGGTTCGGGCAGGATCGAGGTTGAGTAGAACGTGCCGGAGAGAAACGTGAGCGGCACGATGATGAAGTTGGTGACTGCGGCGAGGTGATCGAATTTGTCGGCCCAGATGCCACCAAGAAGTCCGATGGCGCCGAAAATCACTGATGCAACGATCGCGTAATAGAGCGCGGCGAGCGGGTTCACCGGCATGATGTTGGCGAGCCAAGCCACGACGATCAGAGATGCGAAGCCCACCAGCAATCCGCGCGCGGCGGCGCCGACGATGAAGGCGATGGTGAGTTCGAGCGCTGATAATGGCGGCATCAGGAAGTCGACCGAGTTGCCTTGCACCTTCGCAATGACGAGTGACGAGGACGCGTTCTGGAAGGCGTTCGACAGGATCGACATCATGACGAGGCCGGCAGCCAAGCCGTCAGCGTAGGCTCGCTCAGTGCCCGGCCAATTGCCGCCGCGGACGAGGGTGAAGACCAACATGAAAAGCAGCGTTTGGATCAGCGGCGCGAACACCGTTTGGGCGCCGACCTTCAAAAACCGCCGGATTTCCCGCCAGACCAGGGTCTGCAGGCCGAGCCAATTTACGGCGCCATAGTGCCGCGAGGTGATCGCGGGAGGGGTAGTGCTTGTGGCCGTGTCCATACCGAGAACAGCTCTTTCATAAATTCTTAACGGTTGTGAGCGCCCGTTAACCATATTGCCGGGCCAAGTCTCGGTCTCTGCTCAAGATAATGCGCCGAGTCCCTGCTGATAGCCCTTGGATAAGAAGTGAGTAACCCACCATGTCTCATGGGATAACCACCGTATATTGCGTATCCACATGGATTACACCGCCATTAGTTGACTTCTTCGCCCAGAAGGGGAGTGTGTCGCATTCCCGTCAGAAATGGGCGGGGCCATGGGCCAAGGGGGCTTGAACATGGGCTGGAGCGAAGAGCGCGTTGCGCTGCTGCGTAAGCTGTGGGCCGAAGGGCTTTCAGCTAGCCAAATTGCGAAACAACTAGGCGGGGTCACCCGCAACGCCGTGATCGGCAAAGTCCACCGCCTTGGTTTGGCGGGCCGGGCGACGCCGTCTCGGCCAGCTAAGCGGCCGGTCCGTACCGCGCGTCCGCGGGTCGTTGGCCCGTCGGCGCCGCGTCTGCGGATGCCGTCGAGCGAACCGCGTCCGATCATTCCGGACCTGGAGCCAGTTCGGCTCGAGGACGGCAGGGCCGCGACGGTACTGACGCTCAATGAGAGCATGTGCAAATATCCAATCGGCGATCCAACGGACCCGGACTTCGCGTTCTGTGGCCGAGGGGCTGCTGGCAATGCGCCGTATTGCCAGGACCACTCGCGTCTCGCCTACCAACCAAGCCAAGCGCGCAAGCGCCGCACGCAAGGCGGGCCGGATGAACTCCGCCGCATGATGCGCCTGGCTGCCATGTAGGGCTTAAACCCAGCAGACATAAGCGCCGCGGCCCTCGGGTCGCGGCGTTTTTGTGTGGGCAAAGCCGCGATGGCGCTGTGGATAGGCATGCGTGTGCGCTCACCCGTGCTGTGAGTTTCGTGCGCTCCTGTGGAGAGCGGGAACGCGGTGAGCCGCGCCAAGTAAGTTGCGCTCGTTGCGGAGCGCTGAAGACGCGTTTCACCGCGTTCCCGTGATCGGCTTTCAACGGCTCTGCATCAGGAGGTGTTTCACTCCTATGGCGAGATCGCCGCTGGCGTGTGGGCCGTGTCAACGCCGGACCAAAAATACATCACGCGGGCGGCGTAAAAGTACATCACTGACGGTGGATGCAGGTGTTAACGCAGAGGGCCCCCGATCGGGGGCCCTCTGCGTTAACACCTGCATCCACCGTCAGTGATGTACTTTTACGCCGCCCGCG